>Ga0163179_10000649_pt1 | contig 24684 bp, 31 predicted proteins | sample AtlANTMetagenome_FD_109643 | JGI IMG/M metagenome (GOLD analysis project Ga0163179, IMG submission 109643) | Marine eukaryotic phytoplankton communities from the Atlantic Ocean - Atlantic ANT 2 Metagenome | ecosystem: Environmental > Aquatic > Marine > Oceanic | place: North Atlantic Ocean...
CGCAACAGAATAGAGATACTCAGCGATGAGAATCTTAACTCTGATGCTCACGAGTACCTAATAGATTACCTTCGTACAAAAGTCGAAGGTAGATGTGATGCTTTTATCCTAGGACGCAAGTAAGCCGACTCGGAACGGAATCGTTCATCCCAACATGTTTCATCTAGCAGTTATCGCAACCGCCTTTACATGTATCGAAGCTCAATCTCTTGTTGACAAGATTAATGAGTTTAGGATAGATGAAGAGACACGAGCTGAAATGATCAGCGTCGTTATAGAAGAGACATCCCAATGTTGGGACGCAAAAGCCGACTAAAGGAACGGATTAAAAACCCAACTACTTTAGGAGTAAATCCAATGGCACAAGTCACATACCGTGGTGTAAAGTATGACACCACTGATCGCAAGCAAACAGTACAGTCTAAGTCAGAGATGACTTACCGTGGTGTTAAGTTCAACAAAGAACTTGCTTCTGCTTAAGCGAACACTTGCATACGCAAAGAGAAAGGAGGGTAACCCCCTCCTTTTTCACTTTTCAATTCCAAAAAAGTCGGAAAATTTATCGCAGGTATTTTTCGACCCATAAGGTTTTCTAATAGGCATAAATTTTTGTTAAAATATCTTCAAATTCAGACATAACTTATATAAATAAAATTGTAGAACGGGAGAACACATGCTTCAAAAACCCCCTATATTATTGTAAAAAAAGTAAACACTTAAAATGAGGTCATCAAATGCACAATCTAATTTCCTATAATCAATTAGCAGGTTGGGATCATATCGATCCAACAGTACAAGAAGAAACCAACGATGCAATCAACGATTATTTTCAGTGCCTAGTAGAGTGTGATGACAATGAAAGCGTATGTAAGAGGATCTGTCTAGAGACGCATCTCTAGCACGTCTAACCATCTAAAAAAAGAATACTGAAAAGGGAGGGGTTTACACCCTCCCTTTTTTAATATATAATTATCACAGAAAAGGATTAAACATGCTACACATGAGAGAACAACTGCTTAGGGCAGTATTAGCACATGCTCAAGGAGAGATTGCTAAACACAGAGCAAATGTGGAAGTATATCTTGAGCATCCAGCAGGTATTGGAGAGCATTCAGATATAACTGAAGCAATTCAAGTTGAACTTGATAAGATTGCTAGATACGATGATCAATTAAATGTGATAAACAAATATTTTAGGTCGAGTCAAACTATGTCAGATGTAGATAGAAGATCTAGTGAGAGTAACTAATGGAACCAAACAGAGGTAAATTAAAAGTTCTGGTCATGGCTTTGAAGGAGATTGTAGAAGAGTTAGAGTCCGAAGTTTATTCTGATCCAGATCAATACGCTAAAACTACAGAGGCAGTAGAGGCAGTAGCAACAGCATTTTCTGCTGTAGATCCAAACCAAACATATGATGAGGCATTCTCTGATGATGACGGATACCCAGATTAATACCTATCATAAGTATATAAATTTACCTTTTACTATTGCTCCGTTGCCTAACTTTAGTCAGCAGGGTAATAAAGTATTGCATTATTATATTAATGACTATCCATTCTATCCTATGGAAGATTGGTTTAATGATCTTGGACTTACTTTATTTTTGAAGGAAGTATTTTATACTCCACCCTTCAGTAAGATACCTATTCATACTGACCATGCAAGTTATACTAATCATGCAAAGATTAATATGACATGGGGACCTGAGGAAGGGGTGACACAATGGTGGAAGTCTGATAAGGTGGTTAAGAAATCCATGCAAGGTACTGGTGAGTATACCAGTGAAGCACATCATAACTTATGGGCAGAGGAAAAGGATTGTGAACTTCTTTATGAAGCAAACACTAACCGTCCTAGTCTAGTTAATGTTGGTGTACTTCATGGTACAAACAATCCTACATCACAAGGAAGATGGACTCTATGTTTTGTTCCTGTCAATCAAGCAGGTCAATTCCTCCATTGGAATTCTGCACTTGAAATTTTTAAAAATTATCTAGATGATTAAATTAATAAGTGTTACTCCTGACGCTGAGAAGCACATGGCATACACTGCTCGTGTGAGCAACCCTAAGAACCAAGAGAATGAGAATTTTGCTGGTCTTCTTAAGTATTGTATTAAACATCAACACTGGAGCATCTTTGAGCATGCTCACATGACTGTTGAGATCAATACATCACTAGCAATTGCTACTCAGATATTAAGACATAGAAGTTTTACATATCAACAGTTCTCTCAAAGGTATGCTGACAGTAAAGAATTACAGATAGAGATACCTGCTCCTGAATTACGTCGTCAAGACACTAAGAATAGACAGAACTCCATTGATGATATTAATCCTCGTGATGAGGCATACATGCAAGCAACTATGGAGGAACACTTTGCTCGTAGTCTTGAGATATATAATGATATGTTGGAGTATGGAGTTGCCAAAGAGTGTGCTAGAATGGTACTACCTCAAGCAACGTTAACTCGTTTGTACATGACTGGAAGTGTTCGCAGTTGGATTCATTATATCGACTTGCGTTCTGCTCATGGTACACAGAAGGAACACATGGAGATCGCTGAACAGATCAGAGATCTTTTCATGAAAGAGTTCCCATCAATAGCACAAGCAATGGAGTGGAATTAATGCCTGTATATAGAGACTATCAGATTACAATTAATCTGAATGAATTAATTGAAAAAAGGATACCGTGTTGTGATTTATTACATCCTGATCATTGTTTTACTGAGTCACAAGTTACTCAGATAGCACATGATATTAATATGGATTTAGATTTACATCCAATCTATCATCAGATTGATGAGCATATCATGAGGTATGTTACTGCTGCTGGTATAGATAACACTGAACACTGGGTTGAAAAAAAGTTACCTGACCTGAAGGAATAATCATGGCAATTTATGATGATGTAAAAATCACTATCAACTTAAATGAGTTGGTAGAGATCAGAGCAAAACTCTTGACTCAAAATATAGATTACTCACAAGCAATAGCATCTGGTGAGTATCTTGATGCGAATGACATTGACAAACTTGCAACTCAATTAAGAGAGACATTGACATGGGACACACTCTACTACATGATAGATGGTGCTATATTAGATTACTTGGGTCTACAAGATCCAAAGCGTCCTCACTATGGTGAGACAAGTATTGAATCTATTGACGTGACAATGGAAAAGGAAAAGAAAGAAAGAGAAAAGGAATTTAAGAAGAACTTCGACATGGTTGACCTACACGGTGGATCATGGACAATACAAGTACCAATGAGGAAAACAAATGCTTGATGTAACAACAACCAAAAATAAAGAACTTGGTTTATGGGAGATAACTGCTACTCTTGATCTTCCACCTATAACTATTACTAGATTGAAGAAAGATAAGAGTGACATTGCATATGAATTACGTAATGCTTTTAGTGAAGTGATACAAGAGATTGTTGAGAAGCATAGTGAGGAAGAGGTATGACTCAGATAGATCCTAAAAAATTACCTAAGAGTGTTGAAGGATATGTTGATCCACCACCAGCACCTGGTCATGATATTATTAAGAAGTGGACAGATGATAGAGACGTTGAATCAACTGATAAATTTAACTGGAATCTCGGAGAATAAACATGGCAACATACCCTGTAGTTCACAAAGAAACTCGTGAACAAAAAGAAGTTGTAATGAGTGTCCATGACTGGGATCAATGGAAGATTGATAATCCAGAATGGGATAGAGATTACTCTGACCCATCAACAGTGCCTGGTGTGGGTGAAGTTGGTGAGTGGAGAGATAAGTTACATAATAAGCATCCTGGATGGACTGAAGTCCTTAAGAAGGCAGAGAAAGCAGGTGGTATTCAAGGTCGTTTGAATCGGGTGAATAAGAATTAATATAGATAGTACGTAAATCAGAACATTACTGTATGCCAAGGAAAAGAAGGACTGAAACACAACCTGTTGGTGCTGGTTTGACTGCCAAACAAAAAAGAAGGAAGAAACCAATCAATGCAGACTTCCTAAGAGACATAGAACCTCTCACTGATAACCAACAAGAGTTGTACCGTTGTTATAAGAATGATCAGAATTTAGTTGCCTATGGTGCAGCAGGTACTGGTAAGACATTCATTACACTTTATAATGCTCTTCAAGATGTCTTAGATCCTCAAACTCCTTACGAAAAAATATACATTGTCAGATCCCTTGTAGCAACAAGAGAGATTGGATTTCTTCCTGGTGACCATGAAGATAAGTCATTGCTATATCAAATACCTTATAAGAACATGGTGAAGTACATGTTTGAGATGAATACTGATGCAGATTTTGAGATGCTTTATGGCAATCTTAAGACTCAGGGTACTATATCTTTTTGGAGTACATCATTCATTAGAGGTACAACATTTGATAATGCAATTATCATAGTAGATGAGTTCCAAAACTTGAACTATCATGAGTTAGATAGTATAATAACAAGAGTTGGTGAGAACACCAAAATATGTTTCTGTGGAGATGCTTCCCAGTCAGATTTACAGAAGACAAATGAACGCAATGGAATCCATGACTTCATAAAAGTGTTGAGGGTAATGCCTTCATTCGATATGGTTGAATTTGGTTTGGAAGATATTGTACGTTCAGGTCTCTGCAAAGAGTATTTAATTGCTAAAAATGAGTTAGGTATGTAGTGTGATTTTTAAACATGTAGAATGTGATCTTCCAAAACTTTCTAGAGAATCTATTGATGGAGTTCGTTACTATTCAGTTCCTGATAAGGACGAACTTCTCAAATTAGTTTCTATAACTTCTGTTACTAGTCATCACAACAAAGATATCTTTGTTAAGTGGAGAAAAAAAGTTGGCGAAGAAGAAGCGAATCGCATTACTAGGAAAGCAACTAAGCGTGGTACTGATATGCACACGCTTACAGAGTATTACTTAAAGAATGAAGAACTTCCTGAAGTTCCTCCTATCTCTGAGATGCTTTTTAAGATTGCTAAACCTAAAATAAACCTTATAAATAGTATATACTCTTTAGAGGGTTCCCTCTATAGTAAGGAACTTGGTATTGCTGGAACCGTTGATTGTATTGCAGAATATGATGGTGAGTTAGCAATAATAGATTTTAAAACATCTAAGAAACCTAAACCAAGGGAGTGGGTCGATCACTACTTTGTACAATGTATGGCATATGGTTGTATGTTATATGAATTGACTGGGATTATGATTAAAAAACTTGTCATCATAATGGCATGTGAAAATGGAGAATGTGTTGTTTATGAAGAGTACGACAAAGCAAAGTATATCAAATTACTCACCGAGTATATTAGAGAATTTATTCAATTCAAGCTGGAGAACTATGCCGACTAAATTAGACGAGCGGTTCGAGAAAGCACTGGAGAAAAAGTTTTTCTGTCCTACTAAGTTTGCACAAGAGATTGAACAACTCGTGTTAGACAATAAGAACATGAATTACATTGATGCTATCATTCACTTTTGTGATGCAAATAGTATTGATTTAGAATCTGTACCTAAGTTGATCTCAAAACCATTAAAGGAGAAGATCAAGTTCGATGCAACAGAGTTAAACTTTTTAAAACGAACATCCAGAGCAAAATTGGTTTTTTAATTCCGAAAAAGTCGGAAAAAACATCGTGGGTATTTTTCGTGAAATACCCCTTTCTATATTATGACACCTTTTGAAGTCTATAAAACCTATCTCGCATTAAAGAATCACTTTACACAAGCTAATTATGATTATCATAAGTATTGTGGAAAAGTACGAGCAACCTTAAATTCTTTTTATAAAAGAAAAGATCGTTTTTGGTTTGAAAAGTTAAGTAGGCAAAAAAGTGAAAAACAAATAATTGACTTTTTTGTCTCAAATTTTGTATCTTCTGGAGATCCCCAATCTTTGTGGATTGGTGATATTATCCGAGAAGGTGAAAGGACATATAATACGTGGAATAAGAAAAATGAGTCTTTAGCGTATTTTTTTAAAACTGAGGTAGAATCAGTTATTGACATAAAACAGTTTGATGAGATTTTTCAGGTTCATGGTACTTCTCATCCATTATTATTAAAAGAACATCTACAAGGAAATTTGTCATTAGAGACAATGGTAATACTTGACCGTATATTAGGATATAGAGTAGACTTCGACAAAAAGTTAAAAGATCCAGTTTGGCAGTTAGTATCGCAAAATATGAATAAGTACAGTTCCTTCCTAAATATTGATGTATTTAAGTTTAGGAAAATCTTAAAGGAGAGCATCACATGAGCTTTTTTGATTCAGAGGTGGTACGTGCTGAGGTTGCCCATATTGCAGAAATGCAAGAGGACATTTATCAGAGCGTTTGGAAATTTGCCTCGTTTGACGATACAGAGAAATTAAGGCATGTAACTCTTTTACAAGACCTTTTAGAAAAGCAGAGAGTATTATATACTAGACTATCTTTGTCTGATGATCCAGAGGCAAAAAAGATGAAGGAGAATATTATGGCAGGTGCAGCATCACTGGGACTTCCTAAGGATGTTGACATGTCAGTAGTTTTTGGTAATATGGAGAAGTTACTCGAACAAATGAAATCTCAAGTAGATAAAATGTAGAGTACGGTCCTGAGTAAGACCGACTAAACTGTTCACACAAGCCGAATACAATCTAATACGGAGAATACGTATGTCTTTTGCAAAATTAAAAAAGCAATCATCTTTAGGTTCACTTACCCAAAAATTGGTAAAGGAAGTTGAGAAGATGAATAATGGTTCTGGTAATCAGGACGAACGTCTCTGGAAACCAGAGATGGACAAAACAGGTAACGGATACGCTGTTATTCGCTTCCTACCTGCTCCAGACAGTGAAGATCTACCTTGGGTAAAAATGTACTCACATGGGTTCCAAGGACCAGGTGGATGGTATATTGAGAATTCTTTAACCACAATTGGTGGTAAAGATCCAGTATCTGAGCACAACAGAGAGTTGTGGAATAGTGGTAATGAGGACGACAAGACGACAGTACGTAAGCAGAAGCGTAAGCTCTCTTACTACGCAAACATCTATGTTGTGAAAGATCCTGCTAACCCAGCAAATGAGGGTCAAGTAAAGCTTTATAAGTTTGGTGCTAAAATCTTTGATAAGATTATGGCAGCAATGCAACCAGAGTTTGAAGATGAATCTCCAATCAATCCATTTGATTTTTGGCAAGGTGCTGATTTCAAATTGAAAATCCGCAAAGTGGATGGTTATTGGAATTATGATAAATCTGAGTTTGCTGCTGCTGCTCCTCTTCTTGATGATGACGATGCAATGGAAGCAATTTGGAAGAAGGAATATTCCCTTCAAGCATTAGTTGCTGCCGATCAGTTTAAATCATATGAGGATCTGAAGAAGCGTTTAGACTATGTTCTAGGCATTAAAAAACCTGCCTCACGTCCAGCATTGGATGAAGAAGCAGGTGATGATGAACCTCGTGGTTCTTATAAGCCAGACTTTGGTTCTCGCAAGGAAGAGAAAGTTGCTGTAGCAGCATCTCCTGCCTCAGTAGAGGAAGATGATGATGCTATGAGTTACTTCCAGAAACTTGCTGAGAGTTAACTATTCATATAATCGAGGGTTATCTGCCTTCTTAAGGGTTCTACTCACAAACTGAGTGGAACCTTTTTTATATTCCATAATTTTTTCTATATCATCTAAAATGATACCGAGATATCTAGGTTTAAGTACAAAGATCTCTCTTTTTTTATCATCTATTTTTTGTTCATATTCTAAATTAGTAACTGGTACAGAAGAATCTCTACCACTTACTTCTACTAAAGAATCAATGTTTGGATCGTTATATACAGTTCCATAAGATAGTCTTTTCTTCCAGTTGTATCCATCATATCTCCATTCTTGACCATCTCTCTCAAATACTTCCCCTACAGATGGAATATAAACTGGTCCTGGTTCACTGAATTGAATAGTTGGAGGATCATAATATCCTTTACCTGGATCTATAATAAAGATCTCAATTATTCTACCATTAAGAGTCTTACATGTTGCAGTTGCAGTTATTGGAGTTAATGGTGCTTGAACTGTTATAGTTGGTGCAGATCTATAGTTGTATCCTCTATCAGTAACAACAATGTCAGTTACTTTACCATCATTGATTATTGTGTATCCAACTGCTGCTCTATGTGGTGTTGGTGGTTGAACAGTAATATTTGGTGGATTTGCAGGATCATATGCTCCACCTCCAGCAGTTACTGCTGTTATAGCAAGTTGCTCATTGACAATCGTTACAGTTGCAGTCGCTGTAAGATCCATATTGTATGTGTGTATTAATCTACCATTACCACCAGGAACTATAAATCTAGTTCTACCTGGGTTTGTAAATGAGTCTAGTGGTTTAGTATCATATGAAGATGTGTTTAGAGTTCCTCTTAAGGTTAAACTATCAAGGTTCCAATTACTTCCCAAACCAATGAAGTAAACTGAAGCATTATCTGCTCCACTTACATATAATTCAGATCCATCATCTTTGAAGTTTATTGCATTTATATTATTCTCACCACCAACAAGAGTACTAATATTTACTGATTGTGTTGGTGTAGATACCATAGATCCTATAGACCATTCAGTTATTAATTCATGTTTCCTAACGGTATCTGGATTTGTTGTATCCATGATGAATACATATTTACCATTATCTTGGAATCTAATACTAGATGGACTCACTGTTGTGATACTGGCAACATATGTCATTGTAGAAGTAATATCCCATGCAGTTGCTAATGAATATTCTACAATCTTAAATCCAGAGTCTGTAAGACCACAAAGATACATTGTCTTACCATCTGGTTTAAAGTCAATTCCAGTGCAATAGGTAAAGATTATACCACTAAAGTTCATAATCTTGATATTTGCTACAGTAGCAGTATTCACATCCCAAGCAGTAGATAAGTCATATGAATGAACTTCACCAACTGTATAACCCAAAGAACCATGACAAGTATACATTTTGTCCCCAGTGGGATTAATATGCATACCTTCAAAACCTATAGTTACTTGATAAGTTGATACTCCAACATATTGTGCATTACCTATAGGATCAGGGGGTGGATCAACAGTAACTGTTGGTATGAAGTTATATCCATCTCCTGGATTTGAGACTAATATTTCTGCTATTTGACCACTATTAGTTGTTCCAACACCAACTGACGCTGTTAGAATACCTGATACAGTTGCTTTTGGATCACTGAATGTTACGCTAGGTTGATATGTATATGCCTGTCCAGAATCTATAATTGTTACGTTACCAACCTCCATATCATCTGGAGGTACATTTAATGTGCATATTGCAGTTGCAGTTGTTGCTGCACCAGGTGCAGATAATGTGACTCCTGCAACAGCAGTATAACCAATACCTTGATTTGTTATTGTTAATGCAGTCACTTTTCCTTCAGCACCTCCAACTTGTGAGATACATTCTGCGTATGTTCCAGGAATTATTGTTGGAAGTCTTACATTGCTATCCATCTCAATAGCATATTCTGGAGCATTATAAAATCCTTCACTAACTTTTTTACCTTCTGGGATAATTATAATATTGTCTGTGCTTTTATGTTCTATAGTCTCATAGTGATGTATTCCACCATATAGATTGTCATAATTATCATATTTTTCTAAACAGTATTTGTCGAATGCTCTTTGAGTTTTAGGCCATTCATCAAATACATTTAATATATTATTTGCTTGTAGAACAACCCAATCGAGAGTTGGATCATTATATATTTTAGACGCTACTACGTCTGGTCTATCATCTCCACTTATTGTATACTTCTCAAAATAACTTAAGTTCTCAAATATATCAGATCTTAATTTACCTCTTTTAAATAGGTTTTTTATGACAACATAATCATCCAGAGTAGTTCCATACTTAGGATCTCTACTGACATATTGTATGTTAGGTACTTTTCTAAAATATGTTGGCATAGTTTAAAATCCTATTTCTGATTTATCTGTGAACTTATCATAATCATCTTGGTATACAGGTTCTAATTCCATAAAGGATAAAGACATTACATACGATACCATAGTTCCATCTGGGAAGGTCATGTAACTACCTTCTGCTGTATAGTCAACATTACATGATTGCAATGCACATGGACTCTTTATTCGGTTTAGTCCTGGATGTTCCGAACCCTCATGTATATATTCAATTGAGAATACATTTGGAGCCATTAGGAATAAATTAGTTGATTCTCTTATGGGAGTCATATTCTTTTTAAAGAATCTTATAATTTTTTTTACTTCCTTTGCTTCCTCTTCAGATCTTGGAGTCATTCTAAAACTAAAGTTAAAAGGTCTTAATTGAGGTGCTTGGAATAATAATTCCAAGTTTGGATTCATAACACCACCAGTCATCCTTGACATAACGTTGGTTCCAACTGCTTTACCAACCATTGCTCCTTTGATTGCTTTCTTTATATCATCAGTACTACCTTTAGCATCACGAGTTATATTATCTAATGCGTTTGTTAAACCTTCACCACCTTCTGTAATAAAACCTTCTGCAACTTCTGCTCCCATCATTTGTATGGGATTCATTGTATCTTCATTCCACCCAACAGAGATTGAATCTGTAATTCCTGATTGAATTGGTAACGATACAGTTCCACCTATAATTGATAATTGTCTATCTTGACCCCATCTACTACCACCACCAGTAAATGTACTTCCACTGGTACTACTATCCATTTCTTTCTTTTCATATTTAATAGCACCAAATCTAATATAATCTTGGTTTGTTCTTTTAGCACCAAGAGGATATCTCATATCACCATTATCTGGTCCTCCTTTACCTGCTATAGATTGAATTTGGTCTAATCTTTGAGTATTCTCTAGATTACCACCAGTTACACCACTAAGAGTACCTTCACCATCAGTACCATCACTTCTATCAGCTTCATTATCTTTAGCACCAATATTTGCTGATGATGCCACTGCTGCTGGTTTGAATCTATTTTCAGTGAATCTTGCTATACCTTCTGATATTGCAGTTGCAGTTGGTTCTTCACCATATTTTGCTTTATATCCTTCTTTAAATGTATCAATAATTTGTTTATCAATATCTTTATTCGCTCTAGAATTTTTATCTTGTAATTGCCTGTCGAGACCTGGGAAGTTTGTTGTATCTATACCCGACCATTTACCAGCAATACCAATCTCTGCTACTTTATCATTAGCATCAAGTGGTTTAGGTGATCCATCTGCATTTAGTTTTTGATTTATCAGAACAGATTTTTTTGTTACTGGATCAAATTCTATAACAAGTTTGGCGACAGCAGGTTCAAACTTCTGTATTGTTTTACCGTTTCTAACGATAGTACCAGAAGGCTTATCAAATTTTACCTGAATTTGAGGAGATTGAAATACCTCAGATCCATCTACACCTGTTTGTACTGTTGCTTTTTCTTTAGCCATTACCTAAAGTCTGAATCATTTTTACCATATCCTTGATATCTTCGCATACCTCTAAGCATGTCTCTAAATGTTTTGTTAGTCTCTTTCCAGACTGAAGCATTTAAAAGTCTTTTTGGTTTACCATCTTGTATGGATACAAAATCTTCTATAGGAAGATTTGCTGCATTTGCCCATTCATTCTTTGCAATATCTAATAATGGACCTACACCAGTCATATTATATTTAGACACGGAGTTATAAGGTAAATTCAATCTATCTTCCATCAGATTCTGTACTACCAACTCTCTTTTTGCTGGATGTATATAATGTAGATTGCATCCAGTAAAACTTCTTCCATCAATTTCTATTACATATACTAGTGGGAATGCATCGAATTTTTTTACATTTTTTGCTTTAGTCTCATATTGGAACATCATTAAATGTCCTATCTTTGGAATTTTCCTGAGAAGATTCTCATCATCACCTTGACGATCTCTCTTCTCATCCATAATAAATTTACGAGGATTATTCTTATATGATTTGACAAGACCTGTAAATGCTCTCCTATAGAAGAATGGTGATTTACCATCTTCCACACTCATATGTTGATTTATTTCTTGAAATAAAGTCATCTATATTTTATTCCTAGTTCGTCTTCAGTTACTACTTTAAATATTAATCTTCTATCTTTACACCAATTTTCTGCTGCTCTCCATTTAGCATTGTTAACAGCATACATCCTAGATTCATAGATATATGATTTTGTTACCTTAGATTTTCTTGTAGGAGGTTTACACTGTTTCTTTGGTTTTACTTCTATTACATAGTCTCTTATTGCACCACCACCTTCTTGTACTTTAATAAGGAAGTCTGGGTAATATTGGTGTATACGTCTATCTAATGGTGATAGGTATGGTATTGAAAATTCCTCACTTGCCCATAAAAGAATACTCTCATTGGTATCACACCATTGACAGAATTTTTTCTCCCAGTTACTTCGGCAAACTATATTATTTGGATTGCCTTTGTACTTTCGAGGATTGCGAGGTTTGTATTTACTTTTAATACTCTCGTTCATCGTATAAATATCTATTAATAGACTAATTATTAATATTTAGATGGGAAAACAAAACAGACCCATACATCCAGCAACTAGGATGAATACTCTTAAAGATAGGATATTAAATCCTTCTTTATCAGCGTATTACTCTGTTGTCTTTCCTATGCCAACTTTTGGTGGACTAAACAGTTATTATGATGGTGAATTACTTACACTAACATGTACCGAAGCAGCATTACCTGGATCTAGTATCGCTACATTTGAACAACAGAATGATTATATGGGTGTCACTGAGAGACATGCGTATAGGAGAATGTATGATGAATCAATAGATTTTACATTTTTAGTTACACAAAATAGTGATTATGTTCAAATTAGATTTTTTGATGCGTGGATGAAGTGGATTACTGGTGAGGCTGGTCAAGACTTAAGATCACCTACTATTGTTAATCGGGCACAATATCCAAATAGTTATCGTACTGATATGTGGATTGTGAAGTTTGAGAAGGATATGGGTGCAAATTTGACATCATCCAGTAAGTTGCTAGAATACAGGTTCATAGATGCGTATCCAAAGGCGGTAAGTTCCTCACCTGTTACTTTTGAAGGTAATTCCTTACTTAAAACCACAGTATCAATGACATATACAAGGTATTTTGTCACTGAACTTGAGTCTCAAGTAGAGTCAGTTGCTAGTAGAGGTACTCGTGCTTCAGGTAACCCAGAGTTTAATAGTTTTAGATCTCTTATAAACAATTCTGAACTTATGGGTGATTTTGGAAAAAAAGTTGGAGACTCATTTCAGTTCTTAAGTAGTGGTATTGGATGAACAAACACTTTATTGATGAAGACTTAACTTTTGAAGTCAATGAGAATTTAACTGCTAGAGTAGAAAATATTAAAGACCTTGCAACCCTAGCAGGGGATAGACCAGTGCCAGTGTTAGGTGATATTCCTATCGTTTATGTTGATAATTTTTATAAAAATCCAGATAAAGTAAGGGATCTTGCTCTGAGGACACCCTCAACAAAAAATCCAAGGATTTGTGGTGGATTGCCAGGTACAAGAATAGATATGAATATGTACTTAGATAGTATGTTCCCTGTATGGAGGGATATTATATCAAATGTATATGGGATGAATGATGAACAATCACAAGCATTTTTATGGGCATGTTTAAATACACCATTCTCAGTTAATGTTACACAATCTCAAGAGGGTACTTTAGATCCTCATATAGATTATCCAGAGAAAGAGGATGGTACAGATGGTGGTTGGGCAGGATTGATATATTTGAATTTGGATGATGAATGTAATGGAGGAACTGGATTTTATGATCAACAACATAGGTTGACGCACCTTGCAGAGATGAAGTATAATAGAATGTTAATATACCCAGCGAATATATTACACGGTGCATATGATGAAGATGGTTGGTTTAAAGATGAATTGTATAGATTAGTACAGGTTTTCTTTTTTCCGATAAAAAAAATCCTAAATAAACGCACTAAATAAAAGTATACAGAATTGCATAGATTATGCCTTTACCCAAGATTAGTACGCCAACTTATGAGTTGGTGTTGCCTTCTACTGATAAGACTATAGAATATAGACCTTTTTTAGTTAGAGAAGAGAAACTTCTAGTTTTAGCACTAGAAAGTGAAGATACCAAGCAGATTACTACTGCTATTAAAACGGTTATTAGAGCATGTATTCTTACAAAGGGAATCAAAGTAGAAGAACTCCCAACGTTTGATATTGAATATTTGTTCCTTAACATCAGAGGAAAGTCTGTTGGTGAGGAGGTTGAAGTTAATGTTCTTTGTCCTGATGACGAGAAGACGTATGCTCCAATCAAAATCTATATCGATGATATAAAATGTCAAAAGAATGAGAAGCATACTAAACAAATCAAGTTAGATGATAATGTTATGATGGAGATGAAATATCCTTCATTACAAGAATTTATTAAAACTAATTTTGATTTTAAAGATACTGGTTCTAATTTAGATCAGTCTTTTGATTTGATTGGATCTTGTATAGATACAATATATCAAGGTGAAGAGGCATGGGCAGCAAAAGATTGTACCAAAAAAGAATTGCAGGAGTTTTTGGATCAGATGAACTCCAGTCAGTTTAAAGAGATTGAGACATTCTTTGAAACAATGCCCAAGTTATCTCATGAGATAGAGGTTAAAAATCCTAAGACAGGTGTTAAGAGTAAGGTAGTTTTGGAAGGACTTTCAAGTTTTTTCGGATAGGTCTCTCTCACATTGACTTAGAGAATTTCTATAAGTTGAATTTCGCCTTAATTCAGTATCATAAATATTCATTAACTGAGATTGAGAATTTGATACCGTGGGAGCGAGACATTTATGTTGCTCTACTTAAAGCCCACATTGAAGAGGAAAAATTAAAGCAACAACAAGAAGCAGCTAAGACCTGATGGATCTACCTGGAGACAAGAATAAAACAAATCCAAAAAATGTGACCCATGAGGCTATGATGAAGTCTCTACAGTCACAGCGTAGGGTACTGGGTAGGGTTATTAAGAATGAGAAAGATTTAAAGGAAGTTGTAGATCAAATAATTGTTTTAGGATATAGGTTAGATGGTCAACTTAATGTAATAGGTAAACAAGGTCAAAGAATTAAGACCTTAGAAGATGCAGAACCTACAAAAGGTGAGAAGGGAGATACGGGAGAATCAGGAGCAACGGGTAGAACAGGTAGGACAGGTAGAGGAGGTAGAAGAGGTAGATCTGGTGATGATGGTTTTGATGGAGTAGATGGATCTGATGGAGTAGATGGATCTGCTGGAGCATCAGGTACTTCAGGACCAGCAGGTGCTCAAGGTGCTTCGGGTGCTTCGGGTGCTTCGGGTGCGTCAGGTGCTACAGGTGCTACAGGTGCTTCGGGAGCGTCAGGTGCTTCGGGTGCTTCGGGTGCGTCGGGTGCTACAGGTGCGTCGGGTGCTTCGGGTGCTTCGGGTGCTACAGGTGCGTCGGGTGCTTCGGGAGCGTCAGGTGCTTCGGGTGCGTCAGGTGCTACAGGTGCTTCGGGAGCGTCAGGTTCTCAAGGTGCGTCAGGTGCTACAGGTGCTTCGGGAGCGTCAGGTGCTCAAGGTGCTTCGGGTGCTTCGGGTGCGTCGGGTGCTTCAGGAGCGTCAGGTTCTCAAGGTGCTTCAGGTGCTCAAGGTGCTTCAGGTGCTCAAGGTGCGTCAGGTTCTCAAGGAGCGTCGGGTGCTTCAGGTGCTAGTGGTAGAACATATGAAGGTACTCGTGAGGATGATTTAGTTGACGAAGAGATTGATGAAAGAATATTAAGAATTATTGGATTAGATGATACAGTTGGTATTGATTATGCTACTTACAGAACTCTCTTAAGAGAGAAGATGGGAGAAGGCAGGATGGGTAGCACCACCATGTCTAATGAGGAAGTTGAATTAATAACAGAAGAATGGAAGAGAGTTAAAAATAAAGTTGGTAGATTTAGAGTAAGAAAAGATACTGCTGATGAAGGTGAGGATGGTGCGCCTGGTGCTACTGGTGGTATTAATTCAGATAGTTTCTTTAATAAAAAACCACCAAGTGATGCTGCTGGTGTTACCCCAGACGGTGCAGAAGAGAGTGAAGGTGGTTTAGGTGGTATAGAAGGAATAATTGATTCTATTAGAGCAACTGTAGAATCTATTTGTGATATTATACAGAAACAGTCTAGATTGATAATGAATGATATCAATCGTAGAAGTAGGAATGCTCAGAAGGGTCGTCGTGCTGGTGCAGAATCTGGAATGGAGAAGAAGAAGGGTGGTGGAATATTAGGATATGCGAAGAAAGCATTAAAACCTGTTATGGGTGTTTGGGAGATGCTTGTTAACTTCTTCAAGCAAATTATTATGGGTAGGATCTTATTCAAGTTTATAGATTGGGTCGGTAATCCTGCTAATCAGGGTAAACTTGATGCTATTACTAGATTTATTGGTGATTGGTGGCCTGCTTTATTGGGTGCATTTGTAATGTTTGCAACTCCTTTAGGTGGAGTGATAAAATTTATAGTTGGTAGTTTAATTAAACTAACAGGTTTTATGCTCAAGAAGGGCATACCTATGGCATTAAAAGCGATAGCAGCGAACCCGTGGGCAGCAGCAGCAGTAGCAGCAGGTGGATTAGCTGCATATGGTCTGTCTAAAATGGGTAAAGATAAGGAGGGTGAGGAAGAAGGAACTGATACACAGGCAATGAGTGGAGGTGGTACAGTTGAGGAAGTAGTAATTAAAGGTCGTGATGCTGTAGATGGTAAAGATGGTTTAGATAGTATTCAAAAAATGGTTGGTGGTGGAGAAGTAATACCATTAACAAAAGGAGTTCCTTTATATAATCAAGGTGGAGAGATTACTGCTCAAACAGGTGAGAAAGTTAAAGGGGCAGAACCTGATACACAATTAATCGCTGCTCAACCTGGTGAAGTTATGATGAGTAGAGATGCTGTACAACAGTATGGTGCTGATACTCTCTTAGGTATGAACGCTGCTGCTGGAGGTTCAAATGTTCCTCAAATGGCAGAGGGTATACAAAAGATGTCTGGTGGTGGATTAGTTGGTACAACCGCACCTCAAGAAGCGAAACCTCCTATTGAAGTTGATTTGGGTAATAAAGATTCTGAGGAAGTAGATCTAACACCTGGTGCTGCTGGTGCTGCTGGTGCAGACGGTGCTCAAGGTGTAGCAGGTGCAGATGGTGCTACGGGAGCTCAAGGACCACAAGGTCTTGCTGGTGGAATGTTAAAAGGTATTGGTGGTACTTTAAAGAAAGCAGGTGGAGTTGCTATGAAGGCGATGGACCCACTAGGAACTGGTAAAGGATTATTAGGTAGATTAGGTAAAGCAGTTGGTGGAGTTGTTAGTGGTATAAAGGATAAAATGGGTGGTCCAAAGGTAGAAGTTATGGCTAATTTAGCACCTACTTCAATACCTGAGATTGAAACGAGAATTGCTAAGTTAGAATTTGAGGTTGCTAAACCACCTGAAGCACCTGAACCTCCAACATCAAATGTTCAGAGTTTAGTTTTACCTGCACAGACTAAATCATCTTCTGCTCCTGGATCAGGATCAAAATCAGCAGAAAGATCTTTACCAGATTTTCCCGTATTTAAAGATACTCCCCAACGTAGGAATAATCTTGAATTATACGGTATTGTGGGGGTTAAATAATGGCAATTTCTGCTGGTAAATTGATGAATGTGTCTGCAGATAAAAAGGCACAATCAAAACCAAAAGCATCATTGGTAAGTACACCTAGTACTCAGTATTCTGTTCCATCTAGCGGTGGTGCTGATGGTGCTGGAGAAGATGGTGGTTCATCTAAAAGTGGTATATTAAAAAATCTATTAATTATTAAAGAGAAGACCATCACTATTGATGAGCATCTTAAAGAAACATATAAAAAACAAAAAAAGGATGTTCGAGATCAACGTTATGCTGAGAAGAAACAAAAAAGAAATTTTGCTGAGAATTTTTTAGAGAGGGATAATAAGAAAAAATCAGAAGGAAAAAATCCTCTTGGTAAGGGGATGGCAACAGTTGAAAACTTCTTCATAAGTACCCTCTTGGGATTTGTTATGGTGAGGTTATTACCATTTGTTGGTCCACTTGCTAAGTTCCTTAAATTTGCAGGAAAGGTATTTGATTTTATTATAAATTTTGCTGGTACTTTGTTTAATGCTTTTGCAGGTTTTGTCGAATTTGGATATAAAGCTGTTGATACTGTCAGAGGTGTAATTAAGAATGTTTTTGGTGAAGGAGGGGCAAAGAATTTTGATAAATTTACAAGCACCTTTACCAAATTTATGAATTTTGCCCTCATCCTTTTGATGGCAAGTTCTAATGTATTTAAAGGTCCTAAAGGTAAGGTAGGAAAGAAGATTGGTGAAAAGTTTAAAAAATCTAAACTAACAAAGAATACTAAACTTGGTAGGAAGTTACGCAAACTTAAGGCAAGAAAACTTAAGATGATGCGTAAACTTAAGTCTTCTAGGATAGGTAAGTTTGCAAAAGGTTTAAAAAAATTCTCACCTAAAAATCTTCTTAAGAGAGGTGGCAAATTCATTATGAAAGGAGGACCAGATAAACTCCTTAAAGGTGGTGCTAAGATGCTTGGAAAGGGACTGCAATTTGGAAAAGGTTTAGCATCAAAAGGAGCAGGTAAAATTGGTGGATTTGCTGCAAAGATATTTGGTAAAGCTGCTAAGTTCATTGCTCCTGCAATGAAGAGTGCTAAACCATTTGTATCAAAATTCTTTGGTAAGATTCCTATTGTTGGTCCTTTAGTTGTTGGTATAGTCTCGGTAATATCAGGAGAACCTCTTGGTAAAGCATTATTCAGAACTCTTGGTGCTGCATTAGGTGGTGCATTAGGAACGTTTATACCTATTCCTGTCTTAGGAACATTGATTGGTGAAACTATTGGTGTGTTTGTTGGTGATATGTTATATGAAGGTTTGATGGGTAAAGGTTGGGGAGCAGTAGGTAAAAAATTAATGGGTTCTTTAATGAAAATTTTTAGTGCTGGTAAAGCAGTTGCTAAATGGATTGGTGGAGGATTTACTAGATTCTTTAAGTCAGTACCTAAAATTAAGATACCTGATATTCCTAAAGACCCTCCCAAATGGATACCTGGATGGGTTCCAATGAGAAATAAAGTTTGGAATGTATTTAAAACAGGATTAAAAGTATTAATAGGACCATTATCTTTATTGATGGGTAAAGAAGTGCCTAACCTTTTATGGTTAATGAATCCTATAGAGACTATTCCTGCAGCAATTAAATCATTTTTCCCACCTAAACCTCCAGGTGAAGAGAAAGAGACTAAGTTAGAAACTAGTGAGATAGAAGACAGTAAAGATGATAAGAAGAAGAAAAAGAAAAAGAAGGTTAATCCAAAAGATTTGAAGATTAGCAAACTTCAGGAGGAACTTAAAGCAGCTAAAAAGAAAAAGATTCTTATCTTTAAGGTTAACAGGGTTGATCTTGGTGGTGATTCTGTGGCAGAACAAACTGGTTATGAACAGACAGGAACAACTGTTATAACACAACCTATAGTTAAGGAGACTATTGTTCCATTACCTCGTGGTAAAAATATTGCACTTGCTACTCGTAGTGCAGAGACAAAAACTAATATGGAGGCAGCACTATCATGAGTCAGTCTACTTCAGCTAATGCTGCTGTTCAATCAGGTAACATTACCAAATGTCTAATACAATCTGTTCGAGAGGAAGGTAAAGAAGCAGATGTATCTCAAGGTATAGTAGATTTTAATTACTATGAGAGTATATTAGACAATACTTACAGATTTAATATATCAATTGTTGATACTGGACAACAGGGTTTGACAGTTTTACGTGAACTTCGATTGTCTGGATTTGAAAAGGTTGATTTAGTTTTTGAAGATAATAAAGGTGAGAAGTTGAGATTTGAGAATGATAATGCATTATGGGTATCTGAAATAACAAATATTATGTCTTCTACTGAAAATACTACTTATAGTATTGATTTGGTATCTAAAGAATACCTTGCAAATGATCTTTGTAAGACTGAAGTATATTGTAGATATGATGGTGAAATATCTGATTCTGTTGAAGGTATTTTAAAAAGATATTTACAGACTGATAAAGGATATGAGGGTGATAAAACTAAGAACAACTATAATTTTATTGGTCAAGGTAAAAAACCATTAAAGTTATGTACTGAACTTGCTAAGATGTCAATCTCAGAAGAAGCTGAGAATTCTGCAGGATACTTCTTTTATATGACTTATGATGGGTTCAGATTTAAAGCTGCAGATATACTGTTTAAACAAGAACCAAAGAAGAAGTATATATTTAACAATACTACAGATCTTCCTGATGGATATGATGAGAAAATACTTGAGTATAATGCAAATAGTACCATAGATGTAAAAAGAAATTTGATGACTGGTACTTACGGATCAAAGGTTGAAACCTATAATCCACAGACTGATGAATATGATGATGATGCACAGGAAGTTGCTAATGAAGATCAAAATCCTTATGGTGGTATGGATCTTCCTCAGATTGGTGAGGAGTTTAAAGATAAGTTTGGTGAAGTTAGTAGAAGATTTTTTAGGAAGTTAGATATTGGTGAGTTACCTTCAGGGGATATTGACGATCAACTTGAAAAAGCAATTGATGAGAATATCAAAGCAACTGATGTATTTGCACAAGCTGCTATGCGTTATAATAAGATATTCACTAATCAATTAACAATAAAAGTTGCTGGGGATCTTAGTTTAAGAGCAGGTGATGTTATTAAGTGTGACTTCCCACAGCAAAGTACTGAAGAGATCCAAAGACCTGATGAGGAAATGAGTGGTTTTTATATGATCTCTGATATTTGTTATCATATGGAACCTGATAGTTCTCTAACTAAAATGAATTTGGTTAGGGATTCCTATGGAAGGGCGACAGATTCTTGAATTGGTAGTATACTACCTAAATAATATTACTTAGAGGGAGACTTGTATGAAAAGCATAGAAGATCACATTAAGAAGGATGAAGAAATCCTTGATGATCCTACAACTAATCCTGCTGCAAGAAGACATGCAAAGGAAGAGTTGCATGATTTAGTAGATTATGCAGAGCATCATAAAGATGAGATCGAAGCAGGAGATCACCATGATCCTAATGCACTTGAACTATGGTGTGATCAGCATCCAGAAGAACCAGAGTGTTTAGTTTACGACGATTAATACATGGCAGCCATTTCTTTATATAATGCAGAAGGACACCTTTCCAAGCGTACTTGGGAAGGTATTGTTGCGCCTAGAGAATCTTGGCCTAGACAAGAAGAATCTGCAACTAGTCCTAACGAGATAAAGAATTGGGGTCATAGAGTTAGAGTTAGAATAATTGGAGTTCATCCAAAAGATAAGCAGGATCTTCCAGACGATCAACTACCTTGGGCAGAAGTAAGAACTACTACTATGGGTAGTGGTCATAAGGGGACTGGATTGAGTATGGGAATTACTCAAGGTACTTGGGTTGAAGGTATTTGGGATGATCCAGATAATAAGTCTGGTCCTATTATTCTTGGTATTAAAGCAAATAAATCCACCACACCTTTAGTTAAGGAGCAACCTACTACTAATGGTTTTAAACAGATGAGTGGGTTTACTAATGATGATTTAGTTCCTACTGATAGTATTCCAGCATCACAAGGACAACCAATTGAGTCTAATATAAATCCTAATCTTCTTGCTGCTGGTGATACTAATATGCACAAGGAAGCAACCATTGGGTTGGCACAACCTAGTGAGTGTGAAAAGATTCCTATGGGTGAGATACAAAAATCAATCATAGGGATGCAACAAGATATTGAGAGAGCACAAGATCAACTTAAAAAATGGGAGAACACCACTACAGGATGGATTGAGGATAAGCAAGAATATATTAAAGATAAACAAGATATTGCTGCTAACTTTGTATCCAGAGGTATGAAATGGATGATGAAGGAGCAGCGTAAAAATTTGATGGAGACTATTAACAAAGAAACTAAGGCATTATATCATGATGTGAATCCATTAGATCGAGATAAAGTTAAAGCTGCAAAAGATACCACATTAGAACTACTTTCTTGTGTTTACAGTAATGTTACCAAGAATCTATTTAAGATGGTTGGTGATTTTTTAGGCAAGATCATGGAAAAGTATATCAATGTTCCCATGTGTGCCATCGAGAATTTTGTTGGTGGTTTAGTTGGTAATCTTTTAGGGACTATTGGCAATATGGTTGATAGTATAATGGGAAGAATTGCTAGTATACTTGGTAGTTCATTTAGTATTGCTGATTCTATTCTAGGTCTTGTTGATCAACTTGTAGGGTTCTTTAAATGTGATGATGCTCAGGAATGTCCAGAAGCAAATGAGTGGGATATATTTGATGGTGGTCAACCAGCAGCAACATTTAATGTTGATAATATTTTAAATCAAGCAAAGGAAGTTACATCAAACGCTTCAAAGTTAATGGTTGACTTTGATACACTTAAGAACTTCTCTCTAGATAATGTAGTTAATGCTGGAGTTAGTGCTGCTAACCAGTGTAATGTTGGTCCTTTATTTTGTGGTCCTCCTACAGTAGAATTTTGGGGTGGTGGACTTGAGGCAGGTGCAAGTGGGCATGCTAGAGGTAATGCAATTGTTAGTGCAGCAGGAGATATTCTTGGAGTTGATATTATTGCCAGTGGATTAGGTTATCGGAAGCAACCATTTGTCACTATTAAAGATAATTGTGGTAAAGGTAAAGGTGTTACTGCTAGAGCAAATATACAAACAGATGGTGGTATAGATCCTAATACAGGTCAACCAACATTTAGTGTTGGATCAGTTACTATTTCTGAGGAAGGTTTTGGTTATCCCAATAAACCAGATGGTGATATGGGTGGTGATGGAAGAGTATGGGCAGATAAGAATCAAACTATTGTTAAAAGAGTAGATGGTAAGTGGGAACGATTTGATCCTGATGAAGAGATACCAAATGTAGATACTACAACTCCTAATGTTGATGGTGGAGTCGGTGATCAAATTCTTAAACCAGAAGATAGGAATATTGTTGGTGTAGATGATTCATTAATTGGACCAGGTGGAACTATTACTCCAACTATGTTAGGGGGTGGAACTGGTGGAACTGGTGCTCCAGAAGGAGGAGGAGGTTCTCTTAGTGGTATTGGTGATGATGGAGATCAACCACAGGCAGATAGAATTGCTCGTAGAAAAGGAGTTACACCAATTGCAGGAACTGGTCCTAATGGTGAGACTGATTTTAATGCATTCCCCAATTTAAGTGTTGGTAGTTATCCTGTAGTTCTATATCTTTGTGGTATGGAGATTGAGAATTCTGGTTTAAATTACACATCAACAGATCAGATTGTTATTTCACCTAATGATGCAGGTGCAGAAGTAAGACCAACATTTGGTCCTTGGGGTGTATTAACTAAGGTTGAGATTATTAACGGTGGAAGTGGATGGACAGAGAGACCTAATATCTACATTAGATCTCAAACAGGATATAATGCAGTTATAGTTCCACGTTTTTGTATACAGAGAGTTGGTGATGATACTGAAGGGGATATTCCTGCAGGTACTCCAACTCTTAGTGTTATTGATTGTGTTGGTGAGGTAAATAGAGGTGAGGTAGATCCTTCTACAGGTTATCGAATAATAGAGAGTAAGTAATGTCAAAAATAGCAGTTCACAACCCAGTTAAACTGAGTGATAGTTACGGACATTTAAAGTTCGGTCATATTAATCCTAATAATGCACTAGCAGGTGTTCTTATTAGGAATGGTCATCCTGGTCAAGCATCCGAACATTATATGATGATGATGTCTACAGGAGCACAGAAGGGTGGCACTATTAATAGATGTCCAGGTGTTTATCAAATACATTGTGGTGAGAGACCTGTAACTGATATTGGTTTTATGTTAAATGTTGCTGAGGGTGATATTGTTCTCAGAGCAAATCGTGGTAGAATAAGAATGGAGGCAGAGAATGTAGATATTCATGCTAACCAAGGTGTAATTAATCTTGACTCAAACGAGAAAATTAATATGAAGTCTAAGACTATTGAAGTTAATGGTGATTCTGTTGTAAAATTCTTCTCGTCAGGACTTTGTGAGATTATTGGACAGAATACACTAAACTTCTTTGGTGGTTTAGTTGATTGTGTTGATGGTGCTACTACAGGGTTACCATCTAAAGGTGCATCAAAATTTGAAGATCAACAAAGAGAGGTTTAATGAAGTTTCCAGACGTAGAAATTAGGAAGACATTATTTGTCGGTGAAGGTAATCCTGGATCTGTTTTAGGTGTAGGTAAAGCACAGATTAGAGGTGGTGCTTATGTTGAAGCACCTATGGTTGTTGGTGCTCCAATATTTTTATTCTCGGAAGCAACAATGATGATCGCTAACACAGTTAACCCTGATGCAAGCTTTCCTCCACTTTCATTAAAAGTTAAGGGTGATTCTGTAATGGAGGGTAATGGCAGAATGTCAAATACCCTTAAGATATCAGGACCACAGACTGACTTATTGTATGTTGATGGAGATGCCTTCTTCACTGGTGCAGTTGACTGTGGTAATAAAGGTAAACTTGCTTCGAGATTTGCTTCTGCTGATGGTAA
>Ga0163179_10000650_pt1 | contig 24682 bp, 19 predicted proteins | sample AtlANTMetagenome_FD_109643 | JGI IMG/M metagenome (GOLD analysis project Ga0163179, IMG submission 109643) | Marine eukaryotic phytoplankton communities from the Atlantic Ocean - Atlantic ANT 2 Metagenome | ecosystem: Environmental > Aquatic > Marine > Oceanic | place: North Atlantic Ocean...
CTCTAATGCAAATAAGTTGCATTACAAGCCTTGCACATCTAGTTCTCGAAGCGATGGAATTTCTCAGGCTAAATGTCATTTTATCAGTCTCTATTTGCCCGTTTCTCCTGATTAGTTCCTGTAAGGACAAGAATGAGGTATCCGGGGCGGCAACAGTGGAGTGGCCTGAACTCACTCGCCTGGACAATGTCGCGTACAGGGCCGACGGCTTAGTCCGAACCGGGGATACTACTTCCGTCCGCGCTTCCCTTGCTGAGCTTCTTGAGACTGGCAGAGCAGTGACTCCTGCAACCATTCCTTTCAATGCAGTGGCGCGGCAGCAGGTGGAAACGCTGATGGCAGACCTTGCCAACCTTATCGAGGAACTCTCCTCTGAAGAGCTTGGGGACGAGTCTCTTTCTTCCCTCGTTCTTGGTCTCCATCCTGTGATTGAGAAACTGATCGAGGCGGCTGGCATGCCCCATCTGCATGGGAACGAGGGGCCCCATGACGGTTTTCTGCACCCGATCTTCGGTGCAGGCGGAGGACAGGTTGGAACAGCTGAAATCAAACTCCACGATGATGCAGGTGATCTTGAAATATGGCTTACGCAGGGAGGGTATGACGGGGCACCTTGGCGACTGCCTCTCGATGCAGTCCTTACTCTCAAATTTCCTGACCTGGGTAAGGAGCTGAGCTTGGCAGTCCGGGACCGTGAAACGAACAAGGACGAGTCGGGCAATTCCACAATTCATGACGGAGGCACCTCATATTTTGTCTTCCCCGGTGAAAGCGGAAGGGACGCCACATGGTTGAAGGGAGCGGATTTTGCAGCCAAGGCGAATCTTGCCTTCCAAGACGGCACTACTGGTCTTTTTACGCTGCGTCCCCATGTTCATAAGGATGGTCACTGAAATGAACCCGGACCCAGAAGCCAACTCGGAACCCTGGGCAGGATGTTTTATTGAGTAATGATCCGCCTCCGTGATGTCAGATTGAGCCTGGGCGACCCGGCACACGGCTCCTGTGCACGGTTCCAGCTTCCGAGTTTTGAGGTGGATCAAGGGGAAGCTGTAGCCTTGACCGGGCCGAGTGGTTGCGGGAAAAGCACTCTCATTAACTTAATCGCCGGCCTGCGACGTCCGGAAGAGGGGGAGGTGAATGTGGCCGGGGCAGACCTCGGCGTTCTGCGACCCTCACAACTTGATCGGCACCGTGGTGCCCACTGCGGGATGGTTTTTCAGACCTTTCACCTTCTCGCTCCCTTTACGGCGGTTGAAAATGTTGCCATTGGCCTGCGCATAGGGGGCATGAGGAAGGTCGCAATCCGGGAACGGGCCCGTGAAGTTCTCGAAAGAGTGGGATTGGGTCACCGTCTTAATGCTCGACCGGATCAGCTTTCCGTAGGGGAAAGACAGCGCGTATCCATCGCCCGTGCGGTTGCCGGAAAGGCTTCGATTCTCCTTGCGGATGAGCCTACCGGATCGCTTGACCCTCAGACTGGCAGGGATGTTTTTTTTCTTCTTCGGGAGGTTGCCGCCGAGGAGGGCCGCTGTCTTCTTTTGGTCACTCACGATTCCGCCCTGGCGTCGGATATGCCGCGGAGATTTGATTGCTCCGGGCTTGTTCAACGTTCCGGAGACCCTCAGAGGAAGGAGAAGGTTGCCCGATGAGCTTGATTGCCATGGCCTGGCGCTACCTGATGTTCCGGTGGCTTGTCAGTCTCCTGACAGCGAGCAGCATCGCCCTGGGCGTGGCGTTAATATGTGGCGTAGTTGCCCTTCGGCATGAGGCAGAGAGCGCTCTGTCGCGGGATGCAGGGCTCTACGATCTCGTTGTGGGAGGAAAAGGGAGTCCGCTTCAACTTGTTCTCAGTAGCGTCTACCATCTCGATTCGCCCACCGGGAACATTGATTTCACGGAATACGAACGTCTCCGTCGGGATTCTCGAGTTCTCTGGGCGGCCCCCATTGCGCTAGGGGATAACTATGCCGGTTATCGTATAGTAGGCACGGAAGCGCACTTCTTCGATCTTCCCGGGAGGGAAGGGAACGGGCGCTTTTTCGAGCTTGCCCGGGGAGGCATTTATAAGGATCCGTTTGAAGTTGTGCTGGGGAGTTACGTCGCTAACGCAACCGGACTCGAAATCGGGGACACCTTTTTCGGAACTCACGGACTCGTCGATTTACCGGGAGCTGAGGTTCATCAGGATTTCCCGTATAAGGTCAGTGGGATCCTGGCCCCGACAGGCACAGCCCAGGACCGGGCTATATTTGGATCCCTTGCCTCGGTATGGGAAATCCACGAAACGGAAGAACGAATTCACTCGGCGATCCAGGGTTCAGCCCTGCTTGGTAGCCGGCGAGAACGCCAAGCTACAGCGATTCTCATCCGCCTTAAGGCACCCGGTCTCCGTCTTTGGATGGCTGACGAGATCAGAAAACGCACCGAAGGGATCGCCGCCATTCCTATTAATGAGATCATGCGGTTCCAGCGCGGTATTATCGATCCAGTTCAGCGTGCACTCCTGGTTATCGCCTCCGCGGTGGTGGCAGTCTCCTGCCTCAGTTGCCTGCTCACTCTCCATCAGGCGGCCGAACGTCGTCGGCGCGATATCGCAATTCTCCGTAGTCTCGGTGGATCCCGGTTGGAGGTTGCCAGCCTTGTCTTCCTTGAAGGAGTAATCCTCACCGGTGGCGGAGTGGCCCTCGGCCTCGCCCTTGGTCACGGGGGACTGGCGCTCGCCGCCGGACCGATCCGCGATGCAACCGGTCTTGTCGTCCAGTCTTGGCGTATGCCGACCAGCGAACTCCTTGCACTCGGCGCCATCGCATTTTGTGGAAGCGTCGCCTCTCTGCTGCCGGCGATTAGTTGTTACCGGAGAACCCCCATCGAAGACCTCCACCTGACAGAGTAAGTGAGCTTCCCCGAAGTTCTGTTATGAAGACCATATTAGTAATGCTCCTGCTCATCGCTGCGATCGCGATTGGAGCATATCACTTTCTCGACCTGAGACTGGGGGCTTTGCTGCAAGGGAGCATAAACGGCAAAAGCTCGGACAGGGAGCAATCCTTCGACGACCTCCCGCAGATCAGTTTTCCAATGCTTGATGAGACCCGGCCACGGGACTTGATCGACATGGACCTCGAATTTCCCGAATCATTGAAAGAACTCAATGGTAGACGCGTGAGCCTCGTCGGATTCATGGCGCCCTTCGACGATCTCAAGGACATGCGACGCTGCATGATAGTACCAAGCTACGTGGGGTGCACTTTTTGCAGCCCCCCAAACCTGAGCCAGGTTGTGTTCGTTACCCAAGGCAGTAAGGATGAAACAGAAGGCAGCTATCCTTTTATTGAGGAAGCTTCCCGCGTAAGTGGCACCTTGCGGATTTCGCTAGAGGAGAGTCGTCACGAAGGTCAGCAGCACGGATTCCTTTACTCGCTGGAGAACGCAACCATTTCCCCCCATAAGGGAGAGGGACCCAAACGTGCTCCCGGGCACGGAACACCGGACAACCACAAAAAAGGGAAGGAATCCGAGCCTCTTCCTGAGATCGCATGGTCCGAGTTGGTCCAGGAAATCAGCGGCATCATTGGCCAGGAGCCGCGTTATCCCATACGCCTCGAACCGGTGTCCCCTGAGAGGTTCGAAATGATCGTAAGGTCCGATCTCGAGAGGGACTTTCCCGAGGCGGGACAGCCCCAGGCCTTCTCTTTGCTCGGATTGTTTCCGGAGGAATCCGGATGGACTGATACTTTGACGCAAATACAGCTCAAACGGAGACTTGCTCTGACGAACGAAACAGGAAGAGAAATCTATCTACTCAATACCGTTCCTGAGAATCACCCCTACATCAGGCTATCGATAGTTGGCGAAATCGCGGAGGCGCTTACCAGACAACAATTCCCCCTGAAGAGAACGCAGTCCGAATCAGAAGGAAGGGCTCGAGAGAACGACGATGCTCGCCGGGCGGATATGGCGCTGAGGCAAGGGCTTAATGCAATTGTCATTTATCGCTACGCACGAAGCCGTGGCATTTCTACCTCCGGTCGCCCCCCGGACGAACTCTTAAAAAAGGGCCAAGAACAGCTTAATGTGCCCGCAGGCCTCTATCATTGGTTCGATCTGCCAAGGGAACTCGGTCCCTTCCTCGTGGATTTTCTCGTTGGCTCTACCGGTTCGCTTGCCGGGATAGAATCTACATTCAAACAGCAACCCTCCACCACGATGGAATTCTTCCGACCGCTCTGGTATCAGGATGCCTCCCTATGGAGGCCCGATCCGGTAGGCAAAGACTTTGCAGACGGGTTTATGGAAACCTCCCCGGCCTTTACCAATGTCCTTGGAGTTGGCGGCCTCATTTCCTGGCTGACCCAGTGGTATGGCGTCTCCGAAGCGAGGGCCCTGACCGGTCGCTGGGCCGGAGACCGTTGGGCGGTATGGAAGTTTCCTGGCAATGATTCAGTAATTCTTCTTGAGACCAGATGGCACGACGAGGACTCGGCCCGACGATTTCAAGAAGCCATTCCCTATCATCCTTACCAGCGAGTTCTTCGACGGGAAGCGGGGAGTAAGCAGGTTAGATTCCTTAGAGGGAGCTCTCAATCTGCTCTCAGCAACCTGGGGCCGGAAGAACAAGCAGCTCCGCAGCAGGGGACACCATAAGCCCTTTCTCCTCTCGGGCAGCAGCTACGAGCAAAGGCGGGGGCGTCTCCGCCTTGGGAAGACCAGGACCGGTCCCCGGGAGGGCCTCCATGCCTGCAGCTGTGATTACGCTTAGGTCAGAAGGATTGCAGCCGATTGGAGCAGAGCGGGTTGAGCGGCAATAGCACGCAGTTGCATTAAAAGGACATATTGAGCATTCGCCCCTGAGCCGAACCCGATTTCCAGTGGGTCTGCGATTGGCCATTACGCCTGGAGGTGAAACCAGGCATTCGGAAGGGTGAGGCGAATGGAAGAGTTCCTCCCTGTAACTCGATTTCCCCCGGGACTCTGACTTCTGAGTTGAAGGGACTAAAGAGCACCCCATCGCAATAGGGATCCTGACGCCTTCAGGGGGCGTAAAACATCGCCCCCAGCTAATGCAAATAAGTTGCAATAGAGGTTTTGCCGGGATAGAGAAACGCCATGCCCCGATCCGGAAATTCTACGTTCACAGCGTTATTTCGTGATCTAGCCAAAGGCCTCGAACAGCAAATGTATTTCTGGGGACGAGATGCCCAGCATGCTGAAGGCAATCTATTCGTTCGAACAGGTTTCATGAAGCGTCCCTCCACAGGCCTGAAGGGAACCTCGTGCTACCGTTTACCGTGGCAAAACGGGGCGATCGAACTGCATGGCTCACACGCAGGCTGGCTCAGTGAATCCGGGGGGATAATCTACATTCGACCCTTTCGGCGCTGTGTTCATTGGCACGAGGCTTCTCCGCCTGTGCCAGGCAAATACCCTGACCAAAACTATTCGGGCGGGAGCTATACGAGTCTCCATGGTCTCGCGAAGCCATTTTTTAACTGGTGGATCGCTCACGAGAAGGAAGTTCAGCGTCTGACCGGAGAGGGATATCGGGAATCCTGCCACCGACTTTTCAAGAAATTACCACGCTCCCGCCCGTGGTTATCCCCGGAGGCGGCAACACGCTGGGTGACGGGTCTGCGGGATCAACCAGAAGGCTTGCCTCGTGCACGACGTTTTACCGAGCGTTCCTGATAGATGAACTCCTTATATGAGAGCTACGCCCACTGGCGAGGTGAGCTAACAGAAAAGGCCAGACTAACCCTTGATGCGGCCTACTGCAGGGATCGCATCGAGGCCCTCTCCAACGAGGGGGACCCCTCAACCCGGGCTCTTCTCAAGGCTTATGGTGCTGCACATCGCGATCAGGTCCTGCGCTGGTTCGATCAGGCACTCGCAGAGTCATGAGCAAGTCGTTGGATTCACAGGCGCTTCCACCGCTCGTCGGAGTCCGCCCTATGGTGCTCCTCAGCGGATTTCTCGGAGCAGGTAAAACGACGTTCTTGCGGCGGTGTCTCAAGGCACTCACGGAACATCATCTTGTTGCCGACATAATCCTCAATGACCGAGAGAATCCGGAGATCGATTGTGAGACCCTACGGGATCATGCGGCGTCAGTTTCCGCCCTTGCTGGCTCCTGTGTCTGCTGTGAGGGCCTCGATGAACTCGCGGGGTTGGTAATCCAGGCGTCGCAGACCCGCCACGATGTCCTGTTTGTCGAGTTGAACGGGACAGCCGACCCTGTTCCACTTCTGGAGAGCTTCACTCTGCTGGAGTCACGATTCCTTATGCGACCGAGGTGGCAGGTGTGTGTGATCGACGCCCGGCACTTCGGAAGTCGGGGGAACTTCAGCGGACTTGAAGAGTTGCAACTGGAGACCGCCAGTCATTTCGTCATCAGTCACCAGGAAGGGGTCAGCGAGGCACGCCACGAGGACCTCCGGGCGCTAGTCCAGGATATCAACCCACGCGCAAGCGAAACCAACGCCCGATCCCTGGCCCAGCAACTTGTGCAGGCGGTTGCCCAAAATCGGCCCGTAACCGTAGGCAAAGCTGGGATCCCGGAGCGCACGGTCAACTGGTCCCTGCCGATGCCCCGCTCCTTGTCCGCCCGGCATCAATTGGCTCACGAGTTCACCGGTTGCCAGATCCTGCTCCCGGAGCCTCTACAGTCCGCTAATCTCCGATCATGGCTCCTTGACCTCCCCGAGTCCGTAATCCGAGCCAAGGCGCTCGTTCGCACAGTCGACCACCCCGACGCCCGCTACCTGTTTGAGCGCGTTGGCAGGGATCTCAGCCCCAATCCCCTCCGAGTAGCGATCTCTGAACGGGTGCCGGCCTCTGCCATCATGATCGGTGCCGATCTCGAGCCTTCGGTGCTTCTGGAAGCCGCCCGCCGCCAACTGGATGAAAATTGTAAAATGGGATGAGTAAGGAGATTCTTCATACTGGTGTGCTGATCGTCGGTGCAGGACCGGCGGGGCTTGGAGTGGCCGCGGCCCTCAAGAGGGCAGGAGTCGTTGATATGCTGGTCATCGATGCTCGGGAGATCGGAGCCGCTTTCCGCAACTGGCCGCGCCAGATGTCGCTCCTGACGCCATCCTTTTACTCTAATTCCTTTGGTCTTACGGATCTCAACGCAATCGACCCGGAGACATCGCCGGCGGATTTCCTTCGCACCCAGCACCCTGAAGGCCGCCATTATGCAGACTACCTGCAGGCAGTTGCCACCCATCATCAACTGCCGGTGCGCACCGGCATCAAGGTGACCGCCTTGAGGAAAGAGGATGATGACTTTATCGCGGTCACTAATCAGGGAGAGATTGTCTCCCGCTATGTGGTATGGGCCGCCGGTCAGTTCTTTTTTCCCCGCGAGGATGCCTTTCCCGGTGCGCATCTCGCGTTGCACTCATCGAAAGTCGAGGACTGGAGCACGCTTGATGGAGACTCCTTCACAGTCATCGGGGGCTACGAAAGCGGAGTAGATGCAGCCCTGAATCTGGTGTCCCTCGGAAAGTCCGTACGATTGCTTGCACGTGGCGAACCCTGGTCCTCGGACCATCCCGATCCGTCAAGGTCGCTCAGCCCACGCACCCTCGACCGGTTGCGCGTATTACTTCGGACCTCCGACAAGGCGAAAAATCTCGAACTCGTCAAGAATACCGATATTCGCAAGATCGAGGAAGCCCAGGGCTGGTGGACGCTCCGTGACCAGGACGACATTCCCTCCGTCTCCCATACCCGTCCCATCCTTGCCAACGGCTTTCATTCCGGCCTTGGTCCGGTCGAAGAGCTCTTCAAGCATGATGAGAATGGCCTCCCGGTTTTCAGCGAGGAAGCCGACGAGTCCACCCTTGTCCCGGGGTTATTCTACTCCGGGCCCGCGCTGGTGCATCGCAGAGCTCTTTTCTGCTTTATCTACAAGTTCCGGGCACGTTTTGGTGTACTCGCGCTCGAGATCGCCACTCGACTTGGTAAGCAGGGGGTCGACGAAAAGCTCATGCCCTACCTCAAGGCCGGATTCATGAACTCCGACCTCGATTGCTGCACAAATTGCGAATGTGCAATCGACCCTACGGATTCTGCCCCTCAACCGGCATCCTTTTCCAGATGATTGATTCGGGTAAGATCGTGCCATGGCTGCTGCCATTGGCCATCACGGCCGGGTTAGCATTGGGGTGGAGCCTGCCACAGGCTGGACAGTCATTTGGCGCCCTCATTGACCCTCTGCTCTTCGGACTCTTAGTGCTTCTTTTTGTTGAGGTCCGGTTTCATCCGCTTCGCCACGCAACCCGTCACATGCGATTCCTGTCAATTGCGTGGATAGCCAACTTTATTCTGATTCCCCTGGCGGGCTGGGGGATTGCCTCTCTGTTTTTTCCTCGGGAACCGGCGCTGTTCGTGGGTCTCCTCCTCTATTTTCTCTTTCCATGCACGGACTGGTTCCTTGGATTCACACGCATCGCGAAGGGTGATGTAGCGCTTGGCACGGTATTGCTGCCAGTAAACCTGGTCACTCAGCTCATTCTGTTTCCCGTTTACCTGAGCCTTATCACAGGGTCCCAGGTTGGAAGCGGCTCTAGCGTGCTGAATAGCGCCCTCGTTCAGTGGTTCTTCCTTCCCCTGTCCTTCGCCCTCCTCCTGCGTCTGGTCGTGACTCGCCTGGGAGGGAAGTGTAACTACGAAAGACTATCTTCGCTCTCCGGGAATCTGGTTCAACCGGTGATTGCAGCGGTAGCCCTTTGTCTCTTTGTGCAAAACACTGCTACGCTGACCGCCAATCCCCTGGCCCTGGTGAAGATCCTGTTAGCGGTTTCCCTGTTTTTCGTGGTGTCGTGGATCCTGAGTGAGCTGCTGGCACGGTGCTGCCGCCTGAACCAGGCACAGCATGTCTTACTGGCAATGACCACCGCCGCGAGAAATGCACCCCTGATCCTTGGTCTGACCATGATCGCTATCCCGGATCAGCCTCTGATTCACGCCGCTCTGATCATTGGTTTGCTCGTGGAATTTCCTCATCTCATTGCGCTTTCTCGCCTTTTTTTAAGAAAAACATCCTGGAGCGCGGCATCCCCCGGTAATCCCGCGACAGATTCAACCTTCACATCACACGGGCCAACCCATGAAACGTGACAGCCGTCCCGACACTGTTCGCCCTCTCTTCGAGATGGGCACCGAGATGCCTCCTCAGCCAGAAATTGAGCAGGATATCGGTGACCGGAAAGGGGAGGCTAAACGAATTCTCAAACGACTCGCAGCCATCGTTGAGGATCACCGGCAGGCAGCCATTTCCCTTGGCGTCGAACTCGGGGGCAGGGAGCTTTTTTTCGTCCTCTCCGCTCTTCGCAAGCACGCTCAGGGCCTCCAGGGTAGCCCGGTCAAGGGCGCCCGTGATGAGATTCATGGCTATTGCCTCAACCGACTTTTCGATGAACTTGTGGAAGAACCAAGTAATATTCTTTTTGCGACTAAAACGGGCCCTGACTCAGTCCGCTACGATGCAATGAACGCTGCATTCTGGATCGAATGCCTCGACCTCATGGAAGCCACTTACTGTCCACCGTCGGAAGCATGACAGGCCAGTCGATGTTGCCAGTAACCGTCCTCTCCGGATTTCTCGGATCGGGAAAAACCACGCTGCTCCGCCGCTGGCAGCGCGAGGAGACTCTACGTGACGCAGCCGTTATCGTGCATGACCTTAGCGAGCTTGGAATTGATGCCGAGTTACTTTCCAGCGAAGGCTCCACTACCACGCCTGGTGAGCTTCAAGATCGTGTTGCAGCGCTCCACGGAGTCCATGCGCGTGAAAAGCTCCGGCCAACGCTAGACCGTATTCTCAACGAAATCGCCGAACTCGATCCAGCCCCTCCGGAGGTGCTCTGCGAAAGCACTGGAGCCGCACGACCGTGGCCACTCATATCAGCCCTCACTCAGGATTCCCGCTTCTTCCTGCGGCACTTTATAGTCACCGTTGACGCACTCAACCTCCACCGGGACTTCGCTGATGGTCGGATCCTCACCGGCGAGGCCTCCTCGGGGGACGATCCGGCACTGCTTCAAGCCTCCAAGGTGCTTGCCGAACAGATAGCCTTTGCCAGCACCATTATCCTAACCAAGGTCGACACCATTCCACAACCAGTGGTCGACGCCCAGGTAAGCATCCTGCAGAGGTTGCAACCGAATGCCACCGTTGGGCTTTCGGCGCAGGCCGGCCTGCTTTTGCCTCAGCTTGAAGCGACTCCTGCCCCAAACCTTGCAGAACTCAAGAGTCGGGCCGACCGACTTGGCCTCGCCGACAGCAGTGCCACCGCCTCTCAGGTCGAAGCCACCGTCATCCGGGACCCCCGACCCTTTCATCCGGCACGCCTCCATGACGTCGTGAGCAACAATCTCGGGACGGGACTCTACCGCACCAAGGGCTACCTGTGGCTCGCCTCGCGACCGGGTCACGTTCTCCTCTGGCAACAGTCCGGTAGTCAGATAGCCCTCGAACTCAAAGGCTACTGGCGTTCGGAAATCGTTCGAAATACCGACGGCAGACTGCTTCCTGAGGAAGTCGAGTTGTTGACGAAGCGCCTTGAGTCGGCCCATCCCGTTTTTGGCGACCGGCATAATGAACTCACTCTTATTGGTCTCCCCGATGCATGCGACACCTTCGCCCGGGCCCTCCGATCGGCTCTCTGCAACGAGCAGGAAGTCTCCGCCTGGAAAGCCGGAGAAGATTTCCCGGACCCGTGGCCTAAAACTCTTCGGCAACTTGACTAAGCTCCCCAATTCATGAATCGAAAGCTCCCAGTGACCGTTCTTTCGGGTTTCCTCGGCTCAGGAAAGACCACTCTCCTCAACAATATCCTGCGCAACCGGGATGGCCGCAAGGTGGCCGTGATCGTTAACGACATGTCCGAGGTCAACATCGACGCTGACCTCGTTCGCAACGGCGATGCCTTGCTTTGCCATACCGAGGAAAAAGTGGTCGAGATGTCCAATGGGTGCATCTGCTGCACGCTCCGGGAAGACCTTCTTCAGGAGGTTGGAAACTTGGCACGGGAAGACCGTTTTGATCACCTCGTGATTGAGTCAACGGGCGTCTCGGAACCCATGCCAGTGGCTGAGACCTTCACTTTCGAGGACGAGAATGGTCACGCCCTTGGGGATATTGCCACGATCGATACAATGGTCACTGTCGTGGATGCTCCCAATTTTCTCCGTGATTATTCGACTACCGAGCAGCTTGTGGATCGAGGTCAGGCCGTAGGGGAGGAGGATGAACGGACGATCGTGGACCTTCTTTCTGATCAGGTCGACTTTTCCGATGTGATCCTTATCAACAAGATCGATCTCGTCTCGCCAGAAGAACGCCACAAGGTGCATGGCATGATCCGCGCGCTTAATCCCCAGGCGGTGATACTTGATTCGGTGCATTCCGATGTTCCCCTCGACACCGTGCTGGGCACAGGACTCTATGACCCCGAGCGCGCCTCCCGGCACGAGGGCTGGCTTGATTCACTCGTCGAGCAGACCCCTGAAACCGAAGAATACGGGATCACCAGCTTCATATACGAACGGCGCATTCCTTTTCATCCGGAGCGTTTTCATAACTGCCTCCGGCGGGAATGGCCCGGTGTCATCCGCTCAAAGGGGGTCTTCTGGCTGGCAACCCGCCTCAAGGTTGCTGGATTCTGGTCCCAAGCTGGCGCGGTAGCGAGGCACCACTCCGCTGGATATTTCTGGGCCGCAGTTCCCCGGGATCACTGGCCGGAGGACGCTAGTCATATTGAGCGTGTCTGGAAGGAGGGAAATGGTGACTGCCGCCAGGAAATCGTCCTGATCGGACGCAACATGGATCAACAAGCCCTTGTCTCCATGCTCGACCATTGCCTGCTTACCGAGGCCGAGTTGTCCACAGACGAAACAAGCTGGCACAAAAATTTTGTTGATCCTTTTCCCGAATGGAGGATGGAGGCTGACCGGATGGAGTTATGAATCCTGGTCTATCTCGTTTATTCATGCTCCTGCTGGGCATGCTTCTGCTGGAGGCCTGCAGGTCCGGCCGTACTGAACCTGAGATTTCCTATCGCAAGGGAGCGCAGGTATTACAGGCGGATGGGATGCGCTGCGGCCGTTGCGAAAGAAGTATCGAAGTCGCTCTCATGAAGTTGGAAGGGGTCGAGTGGACTCGAGCTGAACGGGAGCTTGGGCAGGTGGCCTATACCGGCACGGCCAGAAAAGAAGATATTGCGGTTGCCATTCGGGAACTCGGGTATGAGGTGACCGAGTAAGCCGAGGACCTTTCAGGGCCCTCGAGCGACAATCCCTTGAAGTTTGCAGAGGGAGGCCTGCGAATCGTAAGATCCCTTCAAACCAATCAGGAAGTGAACGAGGTCGTTAATATTGAAGAGAAGCTGGATCTTTTTTCCGATTACTGGTCACCAAGGAGAATCGAGAAACTCAATGGACAGCAAATCATCCTTGCCAAGGTACAAGGGGAATTTGTTTTTCATAAACATGATCATGAGGATGAATGCTTCATGGTCTTGAAGGGGCAACTGACCATTGAACTGAGAGACAAGACCGTTGTCGTTAATCCCGGCGAGTTCTACACCGTGGAACGAGGCGTTGAACACAAGCCCTCCGCGAGGGAGGAGACTCATTTGCTATTATTTGAGCCCCTGGAGACGAAGCACACCGGCGAGGTGAAGGCAAATATCACGGTCAGTGAATACGAGGAGATTTGACCCCCCGAAAGCGGTTGGCCACGTCTCATGATGAGCTGAGCCAGCTGCAGACTGGATTGCCTGCCCTACGGGCAAGGCGCGGGAAGCGGAATGAGGGAGCCCTTAACGCACATGCTTGTGCTTGCCGTTCTTATCGACAACGGAGAAACGTCCTCCGGTGCGCTTGGCCAGTTCGTCAAGATCCTTGTGAGCACGGGGTTCCATGAGAGCGATGCAGTTGATCTGCACTCCGTGGGACTTGGCCTTTGCGCCAAGTTCGCGGGCCCAGACATCAGACCCACTGGCCACTCCATCGGTCATGAAACAGATGACCTGCGGAGGGGGACTCATCCCGAGGGCCATTTCTATTCCCTTGTCCCAGGAGGTCCCAGAGGAGAGGGGAGCCTTCTTCACAATACGCCCGGAATCGGACAGCTGCTGGGGAGAGGCGGTCAACCAGCGGGCGCGCTGCCCGATCCCATCAGGTCCCCAGCCTCCCCCGGCCTTCTTCCACCGGTAGTTTTTGCCACCCGGGGCTTTAACGTTCGCGCTGCCGCCCTTGCGGTTCAGGTTGACCTGGTCCCCGGCCTCCCACGCAATGCAGGAGAAAAAGACGACCCCATATCTGGTACCATGAGAAAGCTGTCCGATCGATTTGCTGAGTTCCTTCCGCATGAGATCGGCTCTTCCCTGTGAGCCCATCGAACTTGAGAAGTCTATGACGTAACAGATGCGCTCTGCGCGCACGGATTGACCGAAAAAGCTGGTTCCTCCAGCCCCGGTGCCATCACCGGATCCCCACCCCGAACCGAAGTCGCCGTCCACTCCAAAGTCGAGGGATGGATTTACTGTCACCTCAGGGACCGGGACGGCAACAGGGGAGGGGGCGGTGCTGGCAACCACTTTCGCCATCGCGCTACTGGGAGCCGATGGATTCCGCTGTACCTGAGTGTCCATTCGCTTCTGGTCAACTCTGACATCCTCGGGCATGGCTGCCTGGTAAGTGACCAGAGGGCTGCTCTTCAGCGAAATGCTGGGGAGGATGATAAAAGCCAGAATGATGCCGGCCAAGGCGATCGAGAGCACGGCGATAAGCATGCTCATCGTCGTCGCAATCCTCCGCTGGCGCTGAAATTCCGCCTCTGTTTCGGGAAATTGAATGTGCTGACTCATCGTGTCGGTTCTGTCTTTATGCCTTAAAACGTGCAAACCACCAGTTTCTTTAGATGAGATCTCATCTTTCCTCCCGAACCGGGAGCAAGATTCACGGTTAACAACACGAAGGCCACCAGGGCCTGCCGCCTTGTTGGGGCTTTAACTTCGTATCTCCATCTTGCGCCCTCGTTGAGACCAGTCGTCTAATCCGCTTTAACCGAATCATTCAGCGCTCAGCATCAGAGGCTAGGAGCACTCCGCAATCAATTCGGTTCCATAGGCCATCGTCATTCGTTGGTGGGACCCTTCGGGGTCAGGGCAAGCAGTCGAACGCTTCTGGTGAAAGTGAAACTTTTGTCACCGTTTTTATCTGGACCGATCCCTGATCGAAATGGCGCTTTCCGATAAGATCATGCCATCCACCCGGTTGTAAATTCCTGAGGGCGCTTAGGCTCAATGGGTTTGGGCATTGATAGTGCCGGCGACATTCTGAACAGAAGAGTAGTAGCGGGTTGATCGGATTCTTTCGCCCAACGAACAAATCGTCGGCCAGGCATGGTGGCGGCGCCTTTTACGTAGTTTTTCCGCAAGAGGACGGGTATCCGGGGGCAGGGACAGCGGCCCATCGGTCCCGCCACATCAAGAAATTACAAACTCCCTCATGAAGCACCGCTCCGGCGTTCTACGCCAGTCACCCTGCCGCCAAACCACAGTCCGAGCCCTACCCAAACTAAACAAGTTCAGAGGAAATACCGGAGGGAAAATGCCGGGGCCGACACGGGTCCTTTTCGGTACAGGCGGGGTGAGCCCGGGCCCTGAGCGAAGCGGGGGACCATCGTATCCGATAATCTCGCACTCCTTGGAGAGACTTCTCCGAGGAGTGATCCTTTTCGCTGCCATCGCAGGATTGACCGGATGCAAGCAGGACGCTCCCTCCGCTCGAACCCTCAATACGGATCCACCGGAGAGCGACGCCCGGGAACCAGGAATTACCTCTGCGGAAGCAATGGCCTCGCACACAAGAATGGTGGGCACCCTCCAGGATCTGCACAAAAAAAACGACCGGGATAATCCCTACTACGGCACCAAGTTCATTCGCACTGCGCAGGAAGGCCTTTCGTCCATTGATCGCAGGGCGAACCCTCAGGAATACTACAAATGGAAGATCAACCTGGCTCAGGCTCATATCGATTACGGCAACTTAGAGACCGGGATAGTGCAACTCGATTCAGTATACCGCGAACTGCTGGGTTTGAATGCCTCCCCGCAAGCTCAAAGCACGCTACTCCTCTCGCTGGGGATAGCCTCTCTTCGATTAGCTGAAACAGAGAATTGCTGCGCGTTGCACGCCCCGGAAAGCTGCATCCTGCCTCTTGCCGGGGAAGCGATCCATACCAGGCGAGAAGGCTCTGAAGCCGCCGTTCGCTACTTTACCGAGGCGATCAGGGCTCCTGGGGGAAGCAATTCGTTGAAGCACCTCGCGCAATGGCTCCTGAACCTGGCTTACATGACCCTCGGAGAGTATCCCCATGGGGTTCCAGATGGACTCAGGTTACCTGAATCTCTTTTTCGCTCGGAATTGGAGTTCCCACGGTTCCCAAACGTTTCCGAGGAGAAGGGCATAGCGACCGACGGCCTGGCGGGGGGAGCAATCGCGGATGATTTCGACGGCGATGGCGATTTCGACCTGATGGTCTCAAGCTGGCAATCCGGAATCCCTATCCGTTATTTCGAAAATCGGGGCCCCGAAGGGTTTCACGACCGCTCCGGACCTAGCGGAGCTTCCCAAATTTCCGGGGGCCTCAACATGGTTCAGGCCGACTACGACAATGATGGCGACGTAGATGTTCTCGTTCTCAGAGGAGCGTGGCTGGGCAGGGCTGGAAAGGTTCCCAATTCTCTCCTTCGGAATGAGGGTAACGGCAGGTTTGTAGATATAACTTATGCGGCAGGACTTGGAGAGCATCGCTACCCCACACAGACTGCGGCATGGTTTGATTACGACCTTGACGGAAACCTCGACCTCTTCGTTGGAAACGAATCCTGGCCGGGCTATCCTGCTCCTAATCAGTTGTTCCGTAACAATGGGGACGGAACTTTCTCCGAGGTTGGAGAGAACGCAAAAGTTGCGACTGCGCCGGCGCAGGGGGTGACCAAGGCAGTGGTTTGCGCGGATCTCGATAATGATCGATGGCCGGACATCGTCGTTTCGGTAGTAGATGGCCCGAACTTGCTCTATCGAAATAAGGGAGATGGCACATTTGAGGAGTGCGCCGAGGCTGCCGGGATCCAGAAGCCTATCAGCAGTTTCCCAGCGTGGATCTGGGACTTCGACAACGACGGCAACCTGGATGTCTTTATTTCTTCTAACAACGGTCGCCCACAGGACTACGTCTACAAGTCACTTGGAGCAGAATATCCCGGCGAGCTTTCAGGACATTACCAAGGCGATGGCAGAGGTGGCTTCCGGAATCTTGCACGCGAGCATGGGTTCGACATGCCGATGGTCAATATGGGGGTTAACATCGGAGATCTCAATAATGACGGCTACCTTGACATGTATCTCGGGACCGGGGCTCCGGAGATCTTCTTCCTCGTGCCTAACCTGCTCTTTTTGAATCAGAGTGGAACGGGGTTTTCAGACGTCACGATGGCCTCTGGTCTCGGTCACCTGCAGAAAGGTCATGCAATCACCTTCGCAGATTTTGATCGCGATGGTGACCAGGACATTTTCGAGCAGATGGGAGGCGCAAAGCGGGTCGATCATTACCGCGACGCGCTCTACGAGAATCCAGGTTTTGGTAACCGGTGGATAGGCCTGAAGCTCGTCGGAACGAAAAGTAATCGTAGTGCAATCGGTGCCCGGATCCGTGTGGATTTTACCGAGAATGGCAAGCAGCGCTCGGTCTATCGCCACGTTGACAGCGGAGGGAGCTTCGGCGCAAATCCGTTGCAACAGCACATCGGCCTGGGTGCGGCGGTAAGGGCGGATCTCGTAGAGGTCACCTGGCCGGCGTCAGAGCTTAAGCAGGTCTTCCGGGATCTCCCAGCGGATGCGGCATACCTGATCACGGAGGAAGGAAGTTCTCCGGAGCGGCTCCCGTGATACATTTCAGGGCCGAGGATCAGGGGACAGCTTCTTCCGCAGAGTGCCCTTCTCGATAAAACCCCAGGTCTTCCTCCCCCAGGTCCCCTCGGTCATGCAAGCCGGGTTATGGAGAAATTTCTTCGCAGGGTCCTTCCTGTTCAGGCAACTTGAGCCCGCCGGGTAGGAGGCGACGTCGCGTGGGAGCTGATCATAGTCATAGGGGATCTTCAACTGGTCCAGCGATTGCCTGAAACGCCTTGTGTTGAGGGCTCCTTGAACGAGGCGAATCCTCAAGGATTTCCGGATTTCCACGGATTTTTTCCCGTAGTCAGGCACATAATTCCTCGCTTCATTGTCGGTGGAACTAGTCCCCCCGCCGGCATCGAGGGCTACCGCGGTGGAAAATAAATCAAGATATTTGGCACCCCAGTAGAGGGAGCCAGCTGCGCCCATTGAAAATCCCATGACAGTTCTTTGTCCACGTTCATTGGTCAGGCCGTGTTTCTTCTGCAGATAGGGGAGCAACTCCCTCAGGATATTAGTCTCCGGTCGCTTCTCTCTCGCTCCGTCCCTCCATACCGTGCCAGCGTATTTTTCGGGAAAAAGCACCGCGAAGTTTCCTATCGTGCCAGCTTCCCTCGCAGCCTCATAGCTCATCATTACCTCAGAGGAGGAATTGCCGCCTCCAGCCCCATGCAGGAAAACGATCAGAGGTAAGGGCTTCTTCTCCTTCCGATATCCTGGGGGAAGATACAAGGTATAGGTAATTTGATCCCCGGTGAGAGCCCCCTTGTAGGTAAGGTTCTTCTGGTATTGCCCCTGGTGGACATTCGGGCCGGACTGGCCCGGTAAAGCGCATAGCCCTAAAGCGGAACAGAGTAATTTTATGATAAAAGCGGGAGGCTTTTTCATGTGATCCTTTCCTATCACACGCGGAGAATGGGGGGAAGGGGAAGCCCGGCTATTTGTTAACGCCGCGACGCGCCAGAAAACGACCACGGATTTTGAAGCGAGGATTGCCTCAAATATCACGGATTTTACAAGGCAAGCCACATCATTCGGTGTAATTTCCCCCTCCTGATGAAGCGTGGAGTTCTTATTCTTGGCGCCGGCTGGATCCTTAGCCTTGCAGCTGCCTTCCTGATTGGGCAGGGCTCCCGCACTCCCGAGTTGCAGAAAAGTGCCAAAAGTGAACAACGACCAGGTTCACGTGCTTCTTCCTCGCAGCGGCCACGTCGTGGGCCCGAAAATTCCGGTTCCTTGCGTTCCCCTTTGACCACTAACGGTCGAGTCGCGCGCATCATTGAGACAAACCCCGCCCGCCAGGCCGTTACCGAACTTGCCCAGATCGTTGATCCGGTCGAGCGCGCCAAGGGCTTCCTCGCGTTGATCCAGACGTTGGAAACTGATCAATTTCTCAACGTAGTCGCCGACTTCCGGGCGCTCGGAATCACTGAGCAGCGCATGAGTGAATACGGGATGTTACTTCATGCCTGGGCCAAGGCAGATCCCGAAGGCGCCCTCGACTACGCAATCAAGAAGACCGGAACACCGTTTGCCCGCCAGGCGATCATGGCTAGTTGGTCCACCGATGACCCAGAAGCCGCGATTGCCTTTGCCCGCGACAATTATGAGGGAGAGGGCGCAAATCCCCTTCTGGTTGGGATCATCCGTGGCATCGCACCCTCCGACCTCAATCGAGCTTCCAGTCTTCTGCAGGACCTTCCCTATAGCCGCGAGCGTGGTGATGCCCTCCAGAGTATCCTGCCCTACGTGATGGAGAATGGATCCGACCTTGCGCTCACCTGGGCCGCTGGGATTGCTGACCCACAACTCAAGAGCGGGGCTATCAGTTACATAATGGGTGATCTCGCTGGCAGCGAGCCGCTGCGGGCAGCTGAACTGCTCAACACGCTCGACGACAGGGAGGCAGCTACCAGAGCGGCGGATGATGTAGCCGGATCTTTTGCCCGGGTTGATCTTGAGGAGGCCAAGACCTGGTCTGCGGGACTCGATGAGGACCTCCGGGCCGAAGCCGTGGAAGGGGTTATTGGTCATTATGCATCACAGGATCCAGTGGCTGCCTCCGAGTGGCTCGGGTCCCTTGCCGGAACAACCAACCTTGATTCTGCCATTCGCCAGTTCGCCTGGAGAAGTCTGGGGTCGGAACCGGAACTGGCCGCAGAATGGATCGGACAGATTCAAAGTCCCGAGCGACGGAACGAGATGTACAACAGCATCCTTCCGCGGTGGTTGCGCAGCGACCGTTCCTCAGCAGAGCAATGGATCCAGGAGACTCCCGAGTTACCTGAGAGTGTGCGTGGATTACCCAGCCGGTTCCGGTAATTTGAAGCGGCGCAGGGATTTGGGGAAGGTCACATCATTCGGGCGTTGCGGGTCGCCGGAAGAGTCCTTATATCCGATAAAGATAAGGAATCTTCAGATGAAAACCCAATCTCTCCTTCCTCTCCTCGCAACAGGGATTCTCTGTGCAGCATTAGCAACCCTTGCCGCGACCAAGCCCAGGGAAAAAACCGACCAAGCCATGGAGGTGAAAACGGGGCCGATCCGGGTTCTCTTTCTCGGGCATGACAGCAAGCATCACAACAGCAACAAATTCTACCCGATGCTTGCAAAGGGACTTGGACAGGACGGAATCTATTTTGACTACGTCACGACCGTTGGAGAGGCCTTTGATGATGTGGACTTCCTCAACAAGTTCGATGCGGTTCTCCTTTACGCCAATCACGGGACAATTACCCCGGGACAATGGAAAAACCTCAAAGGATACGTCGAGGGGGGCGGTGGCTTTGTCCCTGTGCATTGCGCCAGCTGGTGTTTTGGCAACGAGCCAGAATTTGACCAACTGGTGGGCGGACGCTTTGACAGTCACGGAGGTGCCACCTTTACCGCAAAGGTGATCAAAGCGGAACATCCTGCGATGTCCGGGGTGAAGGAGTTTGAGGCATGGGATGAGACCTACAAGCACCGGAACCATAATGAAAAGGACCGCACGGTGTTGATGGTCCGCGAAGTGGCGGGTGCCGGGGACAACATCAAGGAGCCCGAGCCCTGGACCTGGGTGCGCACCCAGGGGAAGGGGCGCGTCTTCTACACAGCCTCAGGACACGACGAGCGGGTCTGGGAGCAGTCCGGATTCCATCAGTTACTCAAGGCTGGGATCCTCTGGTCAGTAGGCGACACGAGAAAGAAGTCTTACGACAAGTTCATCGCGGGACGCGCCCCGCTCAAATACGAGAAGCGCGGAGACATTGCCAACTACGAGAATCGTCCCGAGCCCCTTCCGTATCAATTTCCTCTCCCCGCCAGGGAAAGCATGAAATACACGCAGGCGCCGGTTGGGTTCCGCCTGGAACTCTTTGCCAGCGAGCCGGACATCATCAATCCGATTGGTCTCGCCTGGGATGAGCGGGGACGCCTGTGGGTAGCTGAGACGGTCGACTATCCGAACGAGATGACCCCGGACCGGGTCGGAAACGACAAGATCAAGATTCTCGAAGACACCGACGGGGATGGGAAGTGCGACAAGGTGACGGTCTTTGCGGAGGGGCTCAATATTCCGACCTCGCTTACCTTTTCCCGCGGCGGAATCATCGTGGCCCACGTTCCAGATTTCCTCTTCCTGAAAGACACAGATGGCGACGACAAGGCAGACGTGCGTGAGGTGATCAATACTGGATGGGGCACGGGCGATACGCACGCCGGGCCGTCCAATCTGCGATACGGGTTCGACAACTGGATCTGGGGAGCGGTGGGCTACTCGTCCTACAGTGGCACGGTTGGCGGTGAGCAGAAAAGATTCGGGTCCGGTGTCTTTCGCATGAAGCCCGACGGGTCAGCACTCGAATTCATGCATCAGTTCAACAACAACACCTGGGGACTCGGATTCAACTCCTCCGGGGATGTGTTTGGCTCTACTGCCAACAACAACCCGAGTTTCTTCTGCGGCATTCCGGCTACAGCCTATCGAAATGGCAAGAAGGGGATAACTGCCAAAATGATCGCCACCGACCGATCATTCCATCCCATCACGCCGAATATCCGTCAGGTCGACGCATTCAACAACTACACCGCGGGAGCGGGTCATGCACTGGCGACCTCAGCAGCCTTCCCTGAATCATATCGTGAGAAGATGGCATTTATTGGCGGGCCCACCGGCCACCTCCTGGGGATGTATGAAATTTCTCCAACTGGTGCAGGCTACAAGGCGAGGAACGCCTTTGCCTTCCTGGCCTCTGCTGACGAGTGGTTCTCGCCGGTGGCGGCCGAGGTTGGACCGGATGGCCACCTGTGGGTGGCGGACTGGTATAACTTTATCATTCAGCACAATCCAACGCCCAGCAAGGGGCGCGGCGGATACGATGCACAGAGGGGCAGGGGCAACGCACACGTCAATCCGAACCGCGACCGGGGACATGGACGGATTTACCGGGTTGTCTGGGAAGGTGCGCCGGAGTCGAAAATCAAGTCACTGGGCGGAGCCAGCGATGCTCAACTTGTTGCGGCGCTGGAGAGCGACAACCTGTTCTGGCGGCACACCGCACAACGACTCCTGGTTGACGAAGGAAAGAAAGGGGCGGTTCCCGCGTTGAAGAAGAAAATAGATGCAGGCGGAATCGGTGCGATTCAGGCACTCTGGAGCTTGGGCGGTCTCGGCGCCCTCGATGCGGACACGCATCAAAAGGCGCTCATGAGCAAAGACCCGGCCCTTCGCCGGAATGCAATCAATGCCCTCGGTAACGACGCGGCCGCGCTTCAGTTATTCTTCGACACCGCAGTGGTCCAGGACGAGGAACTGATAGTGCGTCTCGCAGCGTTTAACAAAATGCTTCAGTTTGACGACCAGAAGACGATCGCACAGGCGGCCAAGGAGTTGATCAAGGACTTTTCCAATGCGAGTGAACCATGGCTCTCGCAAAGCCTGCGCAACGCTGGGGCCGGACCAGTCGAACGAGGTCCCTCCAAGCTCGGCAAGGAACTTCTGGTCAATGGCTCATTCGAAAAGCTGAGTGGCGATTTCGCGACCGGCTGGAGTGGTCGCTCATTCCGCGGGAATGCCCAGCACAAGCTGGCGGACGTTGCGAGGACAGGAAAACACTCGATTGAGATTTCGACCGGCACGGCTGCCGAGTGGGGCGTCACAATGGATGTCCCGGTCGACATGAACTCGGAATACGAGTTCAGCGCCTGGGTAAAGACCGAAAATGTGGCCGGCGGGGGGCGTGGCGCCCTGCTTTATGTCAGCGCTCATCCCAATGCCCCGGGAAGCAATGGAGTAAAGGGCACGCAGGATTGGACCCAGATCAAGGTAAGGTTCAACTCAGGCTCGCAGAAAGTCGCCAGTATCAACTGCCTTTTGGGGGGCTGGGGAGTATCTACCGGAAAGGCTTGGTGGGACGATGTCAGCCTTCGAAAGGTCGAATATGAAACCATTACAAAGGATGAGGCCGGGGTCACGAAAGGTGATGTCGAACGGGGCAGGAAGATCTTCAAGACTCACCCGATCGCTAACTGTGCACGTTGCCATGCAGTAAACGGAGAGGGTGGCCCGATCGGTCCCGCCCTTGATGCCATCGCGACACGTAAGCAGGAGGACTATATTCTCGAGAGCCTGGTTGACCCGGGAGCAGCGATCGCGGAGGGTTTTCAGGGTCAGGTCTCGCCGATGCCTCCGATGGGAGTCCTGTTGACGCCTCAGGAACTGGCTGACGTCATGGCCTACCTGATGACGCTGAAATAGAGTCCTGCAACCACCAGTTGCAGGGCGCAACCCTCTCCTATTGGACCTTCAGGACAGGCTTGTCTTCCTCCACGTCCGGTTTTTCCTCTGCAGTCGGTTTTCCTGCCCTTACTGATTCTGCCTCTGCAAGGCCTTTCAGGTCCTTCAACCAGTTGGGCGCTTCCGGGTGAGTTATATTTTCGCGGATGATACGTCCCAGAGCTTGAAGGGATGACGAAGGAGCGGATCCGAAAAGCACGGCATCACGGTTCTTTCCCCAGTGCAGGACCGGGAGGCGATCTTTCCTGAAATCCTCTTCCGAGAGCTTTTTCTGACGGCTGTCGTCACGTTGCTGCCCTCTTCTACGGTCCCGGTTCTCCAGACCGAAGCGCCGAATAAGATTTTCCGGGATTCCTGCAGGGAGATCCATCGGAAGATCGAGGGTTCCCCCTCGACCAGAAACCTCCAGGGTTTTACTTTCGTGGATGATCCGCTTGTCCCAAGCTGCCTGTATCGAGGAGTGGTTGTTCTCCTTACGGAAGTGCGGGAGAATAACTCCCTCGTAAGCCCGACTGATCGGCAGCGGTGCCTCGATCCAGGTATCCAGAGAGGGCATTGTCAGACCTAGCTTGAGGCGTTGTGCAAAAACAGACTCGAGTGCCGGGGTGGTGAGCATTCCTCGTTGACCTCCGAGTTTGTCATAGTCCCTGGTCAGATCGTCGTAATAATCGATCATCAATGGCATTACTTTTTTCACTCCCGCCCCTTCACTGTTCTCAAGTGAAACCGCAAGGGTAAGCAGCAGGAACTTCGCCTGATATTGCAGGGCTGCCACATGTTCCGGACTTTTGATTCGATCTTCGTTGCGCTCTCGCCACTCTCGCCATTCGGACTCACGTTTGCCGACCGCGTCGAACTGCGCCTCCTTGATGCAGTCCATGTAATACTGGTAGGTAGCCTTTGAGCTTTTGAGAATGGTCTGCAAGGTGCTGACAGCTCGTGAGTTATTGGTGGCAGAACCTCCGTGCAGCTTTTGATGCAACTCCTCGATCATCTGATCGACCTGTTTTTTTTCACCTGGAGAGAGGTTTTGGGCCGAACTGGTGCTGCAAACCAGCACCGTAGCCGAAAATATAATGGCTGGGAGCATGTTGTGCGTCCTCATGATAGCTAATCGATACCACACTACCGGAGGCAAGAAAAGGGAAGTCACACCTCAAACCGGGGAAATCAGCGGGTGGGCGACAGACCGCGTCTCCTCCAGATTACGAAGGGGATGCATACGAAGTACATCGTAATACTATAGACCGCTGCGGGCACCGTTTCAGGAGCAAGGATCTTTCCATCCACTGCAGAAACCATGGCGCCGACCGCTATTGCCAGGGTGCCGTTCTGGACCCCTGCCTCAATAGCGATGGTAGTTGCATCCCGGGCATCAAGCCCCAAGGCCCTCGATGAGACGAGGCCGAGGCCGAGCATCACCACATTTAACAAGACTGCTACTGGTCCCAGAGTGCCTACGTTATCCGAAAATACCTCCCAGTTGTCCACCAGCGCTGCCACAATGATCAACACGAACAGAAGAAGCGCAGCCCGGGATATCCCCCGGGCCATCTTTTCCACCAAGGCAGGTTTTTTCCGGGTCACCATCATTCCAATCGCTACTGGCACCGCGGTTATCAGGAACATGGTCAGGCCCAGCCTGGTTATTTCGCCCACTGATGGGGCCGCCCCTTCTCCCATGAAATGGACCATGCTTAGTGAGACCAGAATCGGCACGGTCACAATCGAGAGCAAACTTGTGACCGCGGTCAGAGAGATTGAGAGGGGTGCATTTCCCCCGGAAAGCCTGGCAAGAAGGTTGCTCGTCACTCCACCCGGACACAGGGCGATAATCATCAGACCTACTGCAAACACCGGGGGCAGGCCAAAGGCATGCGCGAGGCCGAGGGCAACCAGCGGTAACAGGACAACCTGATTCAGTAACCCGGC
>Ga0163179_10000651_pt1 | contig 24680 bp, 19 predicted proteins | sample AtlANTMetagenome_FD_109643 | JGI IMG/M metagenome (GOLD analysis project Ga0163179, IMG submission 109643) | Marine eukaryotic phytoplankton communities from the Atlantic Ocean - Atlantic ANT 2 Metagenome | ecosystem: Environmental > Aquatic > Marine > Oceanic | place: North Atlantic Ocean...
ACAAGTAAAGTAACAACATTTACAACAGGAACAGGAAATATACAATTTAATTAGGTATGTCACAAACTAAAGTAAAATCTGGGTTAATAGATGGGGGCTTAGGTACTGATTGGCAGTCCACTATACAGACTTCCAATTTTACTGCCGCAGCAGGGAAAGGATATTTCGTTGATACAACATCGAATGAAATAACTGTGACTTTTCCTGTAGGTGTTGTAGGTGCTCAAATAATAATACAAGATTATGCCGGTACATTTGCTACTAATAAAGTTATATTTCAAGCAAATGGTACTGAAAAAATACAAGGGTCAACAGACAGTGTTAAATGCGTTGTTGATAATGCTAGATGCAATATATTTTATCAAGATGCTACCGAGGGATGGACAGCTGATAATTTTTCTCCAAACCCATCAACAACAACAGTAAGTTTTATAGTTGTGGCCGGAGCAGGTGGAGCTTCAAATGGTGGTGGTGGTGCTGGCGGTTATAGAACAGGAACACTTGTGGCTTCTCCAGCTACAAATTATACAGTTACAATAGGTGCAGGAGGTGCTGGTGCGGCTCAAGGACAAGCTGAAGCCGCTAAAGGCACAGATTCTGTATTTAATACTATTACATCATCAGGTGGTGGTGGTGGTAATAGACAATACGATGGTGCTACTACAAATATGGATGGTGGTTCAGGTGCTGGTGGTGGTGGTTATCCAACTACTAGAAAAGGATCAGGTAATACACCTTCAACTACGCCCTCGCAAGGTAATGATGGTGCCGGTGGTGCTTATGGAGCTAATTATGCAGGTGGAGGTGGTGGAGGTGCTGGTGCTGCAGGCACAGCTGGCGTTGGCACAACACCTGGTAATGGTGGTGTTGGTGCTACAACAACTATTATAACTACATCAGAATCAAGCACATATAGTGTTGGCGAAGTAAGTGGAGGTGCAGTATATTTTGCAGGAGGTGGTGCTGGTGGTTCTAAAAATGATGTTGCTGGATATACACCGGGAACTGGAGGACTTGGAGGGGGTGGAGATACTCCTGCATCACGGCCAAGTGATGGTGAAGATGGAGCTGCAAATACAGGAGGCGGTGCAAGTGGGGCTGCATTTTTAGGGTATGCTTCCTCTGCTCAACCAGGCGGATCAGGTGGTTCAGGTGTTGTTATACTTAAATATCCATCGTTAACAATATCAAATCCAGGAGGAGGATTAACGGGAAATCTTAATATTACATCGGGTTCTGAAAAAATAGCAATATTTACAGCAGGAACCGGAAGTGTACAATTTAATTAAAAATGGCTAAAAAACGTTTTAAAGATACAGGTGTTGGAAAATTTTTATTAGAAAAAATTCCTAATGTCGTTGGTGCAATTGCAGGTGATACTCCTGTTGGTTCAGTAATACAAGCTATTATAGGTGGCTCTAATATGTCTGAAGAAGATAAAAAAATTGCACTTAAAAAATTAGATATTGAAAGAGCTGAAATAGATGGTACAACAAGACGCTGGGTGGCGGATGCAACTTCGGGTTCATGGCTTGCGGCAAATGTTCGTCCTTTAACTTTAGTTTTTTTAACAGTAAGCTATGTAGCCGGCTGGTATATGGGCTATCCTTTAGATTCAATAACTGGTCTTCTTACTATTGTAATTGGAGGTTATTTTGGATCGCGCGGAGTAGAAAAAGTATTTGGAAATAGTAAACATAAATAAAAAATGCAAGATCTTAAAATATACGGAATCTCCGTAAGCGGAATAACATTTTCTTTTCTGCCAGATATAAATCCAATGCTACAAACTGTAGTATTAGTTTTAACTATCGTTTATACTGTTATAGGTATAACACAAAAATTAAAAAAATAAAATGAAATATTTTAATGAATCTGAATTTACTAATTTTAAAAAAATGGACAAAAAGCTTTTAGCTATGTTAGATCATGTACGTGAGCTTTATGGACATCCTATTAAAATTACATCAAGTTATAGAAGTCCTGAACATCCAATAGAAGCAGCAAAAAAACAACCAGGGGAGCACGCTTATGGTGCCGCTGTAGATATACTTAGTGATAGTGGTGGAAAAACTTTTAGGTTAGTAAAAGCCGCAATAGAAGCAGGTTTTACTAGAATAGGTATAAGTAGAAAAAAAGGTTTTATACATTTAGGTATTGGTTATCCAGATGCTCCAGAAAAAACAATATGGACATATTAAATTAAATTAAATGGCAAAATTAATAAGAAAAATAAGCATTGGTTCTGATTATAAAAACGAAGCAATGCATTATTCAGTAGGACAAGAAGTTTATGGAGGACATACAATTTCTGATATTTTAGAAGAAAATGGATCTTATAAAATATATATTACAAAAAATAAAGAGATATTACCTTGGAAACATTTTAATGCTAACATGGCTGTATCGGTTGAATACAATTTAGATTACTAAATGCAATCTTTATTTAATTATATTATATCTACTAAAAGTCGTTACAATAATAAAGTTAATATTGGTAATAAAGAATTAATAATTAATACTGAAGTTACCGAAAGAGATTATATTTTTGTTAATAGAATAGGCACTGTAGTTAATACACCAGCCTCTCTTGATACTATAATAAAAAAAAATGATGAAGTAATTGTACATCATAATGTTTTTAGAAGATGGATTGATCAACAAGGAATTGAAAAAAATTCTAGTAGTTTTATAGAAGAAAATAAATATTTTGTAAATGAAGATCAAATTTTTGCATATAAAAGAAATAATAATTGGGAATGTTTACCTAATTTTTGTTTTGTAAAACCTTTACATGATAATAACCAATGGAGCCTTCATTCTGACGAAAATTTAAAAGGAATACTTACGTATAGCAATAATAAGTTAAGTGAGTTAGGGGCATCCATAGGCGATATAGTGGGCTTTACACCTGATTCTGAGTATGAATTTAATATTGATGGCCAAAAACTTTATAGAATTTTATCAAATCATATAACAATTAATTATGGATCGAAGAAAAAAAATTATAGCCGCTGCTGAAAAAGCATTAATAGAACTTGAAAAAGTTATTAGACAAACTATAGATTTGGTTGAATTAGACCCTGAAAAAGCTAAAACAGCAGCCCAAGCAAAATGGGTTGCAATTGATGATTCTTTAAAAATTATTGAAAAAATTGAAGAACTTTCAAATGAAACTAAAAGTGATAAAGACAAAAAAACTTTTTTAGGTGTTGAAAATCGTATTAAATAATGTACAAGCAAACTTTATATAAAATTTATAATGATCATCTTTCTAACAAGAACATTATAAAACAAAACAAAAATAAAAAATTTATTTATGGATATAATGAAGAACTTGATTGTGTTATAATAAGTAAAGACGGAACTATAGGTGAAATATATGAAATACAAGGTCTCAAGGTAGCAATACCTAAAACCCCTAAAAATATTATTGGGGAAGACCAAAAAAAATCAAATCAATATTTTAAAAAACGTTTAAGGCCAAATTCTTTAGATAAAATTAAAACAATATATGATTTTAAACATTATCCTGAAAAAGCAAAAGAAGATTATTTTGACTACATTAATGATGAGTTTAATTATCGTAGGGATGGGTATTGGTTCATGTGCAACGGCTCCCCGTGTTACATTACAGGGTCGCACTACATTTACCTTAATTGGACGAAAATTGATATTGGTTCCCCGGACTTCAGACAAGCTAATAGAATCTTTTATTACTTCTGGGAAGCGTGTAAAGCAGACAAAAGATGTTATGGAATGTGCTACCTCAAAAATAGACGGTCTGGCTTTAGCTTCATGGCATCATCGGAATGCGTTAACCAGGCTACAATTTCAAAAGATGCACGGTTTGGAATATTATCTAAAACAGGGGCTGATGCCAAAAAAATGTTTACCGACAAAGTGGTACCTATCAGCATCAACTACCCATTTTTTTTCAAACCTATACAGGATGGAATGGAACGACCTAAGACAGAACTATCTTACAAGGTTCCATCGCGAAGACTTACAAGAAAGACTATTACGACTGCGGGGGATGAAGAAGGTATACCGACAGGATTGGACACCACAATCGATTGGAAGAATACAGGGGACAACTCCTATGATGGGGAGAAACTCCAATTACTCGTCCATGACGAATCCGGAAAATGGGAAAGACCGGACAACATCCTCAACAATTGGAGGGTCACAAAAACGTGTTTACGTCTCGGGTCGAAGATAGTAGGCAAATGTATGATGGGTTCAACTTCTAATGCATTAATTAAAGGAGGTGATAATTTTAAAAAATTATACTATAACTCAGATGTTACCAATAGAAATCGCAATGGCCAGACTACAAGTGGATTATATGCTTTGTTCATTCCTATGGAATGGGGATTCGAGGGGTTTATCGATAAGTATGGGTACCCTGTCTTCGATAGCCCATCGGGAGAGATTGAAGGAATTGATGGTGAACCAATATCTACAGGAGTTATTGGACATTGGGAAAATGAAGTAGAAGGATTAAAAAAAGATAGTGATGCATTAAATGAATATTACAGACAATTTCCAAGATCTGAAAAACATGCTTTTAGAGATGAAACTTTAAATTCTTTATTCAATTTAACTAAGATTTACGAACAAATTGATTTTAATGAAGAAATGACTATGAGCGGCTATGTGGTTCGTGGGAGTTTTTCATGGAAAAATGGAATTAAAGATACTGAAGTATTATGGACACCAACAACTAATGGTAGATTTAGAGTTTCTTGGTTACCTCCAAATAATTTAAAAAACAATATTGTTTTAAAAAATAATTTAAAGTACCCTGGAAATGAAGGCTTAGGCGCTTTTGGATGTGATTCATATGATATATCAGGAACTGTGGGTGGAGGAGGTTCAAACGGCGCATTACACGGGCTAACTACTTTTTCAATGATTTCTGATGTGCCTAATACAAGATTTTTTTTAGAATATATTGCAAGGCCTCAAACAGCAGAAATATTTTTTGAGGATGTATTAATGGCATGTGCTTTTTATGGTATGCCTTTATTAGCAGAAAATAATAAACCTAGATTATTATATCATTTTAAAAGAAGAGGTTATAGAGGTTTTTCAATGAACCGTCCCGATAAATTAATAGGCAATTTATCAAAAACAGAAAAAGAATTAGGAGGAATACCTAATACTTCAGAAGATATTAAACAAGCCCACGCTGCTGCAATTGAATCTTATATAGAAGAATATGTTGGTAGAATGGAAGAAAACCACGGTGATATGTATTTTCAAAGAACATTAGAAGATTGGGCTAGATTTGATATATCCAGAAGAACATCCCATGATGCCTCTATTAGTAGTGGCTTAGCTATAATGGCATGCAGAAAACATATGTATCGTCCTAGACCTGAAAGAATAATTAAAAAACTTGATTTTAAATTTTCTAAATATACAAATAAAGGATCAAGAAGTGAGTTAATAAAATAAATATGGCAAAAGTAGAAGCTCAAAATTACACGTTTCCTAACCAAGCAGTATCAGATGCTGTTAAAATAACCAAAGAATATGGTTTATCTGTTGGTAGAGCTATTGAACAAGAATGGTTTAATAAAGACAACAACGGGGTTGGTAAATTTTTTAACTCTAGGGAAGAGTGTCACAGATTAAGATTATACGCAAGAGGAGAACAATCAATTCGAAAGTATAAAGATGAATTTGCAATTAATGGTGATTTATCATATTTAAATTTAGATTGGAAACCTGTGCCAATTATTCCTAAGTTTATAGATATAGTTGTAAACGGTATGCAAGACAGAACCTTTACAATAAAAGCTATAGGACAAGATCAGTTGTCAACAGGAAAACGTACAAAATTTGTAAATGATGTACAGCAAGATTTAAATACAGCTCAGTTATTATTAAATATTGAAAAAGAACTGCAAGTATCTGCTAGGAATTTTGCTGTTAATGAATTGCCGGCTAATACAGAAGAGTTAGAACTGTATATGCAATTAAATTATAAGCAAGGCATAGAATTAGCTGAAGAACAAGCAATTGAAAACATATTTAAAATCAATGATTACGAAGCTACTAAAAGGAGAATTGATTATGATATAGCAACCATAGGTATAGGATGTGCTAAACATAGTTTTAATAATACTGATGGGGTAGTTGTTGAATATGTAGATCCTGCTAATTTAGTATGGTCTTATACTGAAGATCCTAATTTTTCTGATTGCTATTATTTTGGAGAAGTTAAAAACATAAATGTTAATGAGCTTAAAAAAAGATTTCCTAATTTAAGTAATGAAACAATTGAAAAGCTCACTAAAAAGGGCTCTAATTGGAATATATATAATACATATAATCCACAAAATTATTATGGAAATGATTCCTTGATGCAGAACAATACAGTTACCGTATTAAATTTTAACTGGAAAACTTGGGAACATGACGTATATAAGATAAAAGAAGTTCCCTCTGGTGGTAAAAAAGCTATTGAAAAAGATGATAGCTTTAATCCTCCTGAAGAGCAATCAATGCGTTTTGAAAAAGTAAAGCAAACCAGAGAAGTTGTTTATGAGGGAGTATTAATTTTAGGTACTTCAGAATTACTTAAATGGGAAAAAGCATCTAATATGGTAAGGCCCCATGCTAATATTAATAAAGTAATGATGAATTACATTGCTTCAGCGCCTAGGATGTATAAAGGCAATATTAATTCATTGGTGGCTAAAATGACACCTTATGCGGATTTAATTCAATTAACACATTTAAAATTACAACAAGCTATTCAAAGAATGACACCTTCCGGTGTGTATTTAGATGCTGATGGTTTAGCGGAAATTGATTTAGGAAATGGCAATAATTATAATCCGCAAGAAGCCCTAAATATGTATTTTCAAACGGGTTCTGTTATTGGAAGATCTTTAACTGTTGAAGGGGATCAAAATTTAGGTAAAGTACCTATTACAGAATTACCAGGCAGCGGTGGCCAACAAATACAAGTTTTAGTAGGTGCATATAATCAATACTTACAAATGCTTAGAGATGTAACAGGATTAAATGAAGCTAGAGATGGTTCAGACCCTGATCCTAATGCTTTAGTAGGTGTACAAAAATTAGCAGCCGCTAATAGTAATGTGGCAACTAGACATATACTTTATAGTAGTTTATTTATTACTACACATTTAGCCGAAGCAATATCTTTAAGGTTTAAAGATGTTTTAGAATTTCATCCGACTAAACAATCTTTTATTGATTCATTAGGTCAATTTTCTGTAGGTTCTTTAGAAGAAATTAAAAATCTTAATTTACATGATTTTGGTATTTTTTTAGAACTTGAACCTGATGCAGATGAAAAAGCTATTTTAGAAAGTAATATACAAATGGCATTATCTAATGGTAATATATTTTTAGAAGATGCAATTGATGTAAGAGAAGTAAAAAATATAAAATTAGCTAATCAACTATTAAAATTTAGAAGAATAGCTAAGCAACAAGCTGATCAAGCTCAAGCCCAAGCTGCAAGTGCGGCTCAAGCTAAAGCACAAGGCGAAGCACAAATAGCTATGGAAGCAGCAAAAGCTGATGCAGAACAAATAAAAACAACTTCAAAAATACAATTATCCACAGCAGAAAATGAAATGGATATTAAAAAAATGGAGTTAGAAACTAGAGCTAAAAAAGAACTTATGCAATATGAGTTTAATTTAAATGTTCAGTTAAAAGAATTAGAATTAAAATCTAGAATGGAACTCGCACAAACAAATAATTCTTCCATGTTACAACGGGAAGAAATTAGAGAAGCTGTAAAAGTACCATCAGGAAAAATATCAGGCGCACCAAATACAGATGTTCCTGTAAAAGATTTTGAATCTAAAGGTAATGATACTTTAGGTGGCTTTGATATGGGCCGATTTGAAGCATCATAATGTTAATTAATTATTATATTTTATATTATTATGGAAAACGAAGTACAAGAAAATGTAGAAGTTAAAGCAGTTGAAGAAACACCTTCTGATGCTTTACCTCAAAATAAAGAAGCTGCTGTGCTTGAAAAAGCTGTAGAAGCAGGCGATGTAAAGCCAGAATATGGTTTACAAGATGATGGAGTCTATAAAATAAATGTAGATAACCCACCACCGCCTAAAAAAGAAATTAAAGAAGAACCCAAAAAAGAAAAAGAAAATGCCGTTCAAAAATCAGAGCCAAAGGAAAGCGTGTTACGCGATGAACGACCCGAAGTGGGATTGCAAGAAGTGGGATCAGAAGTACGGGACGAATCCAACAAAGAAAATCTTACAGAGGAAAAACAAGCCCCTATAGAGAAGGAAAAAACAGATTCACCATTAGAATTAATTATTGAAGAAGATAATAAAGCTGATGTCCCTAAAGAAATTAAAGAAGCACCTGCTGATTTAAAACCTAAGAAAGAATTACAGGAAGAAAAAATACCAGAACTTCCTGAAGGGGTAAATAAACTTATGAAATTTATAGAAGAAACAGGTGGAACTGTTGAAGACTATGCTAAGTTAAATAAAGATTATTCTAAAATGGATAATTTAGTTTTACTTCGTGAATATTATGAGTTTACCAAACCTCATTTAGACAAAGAAGACATTAATTTTTTAATGGATAAAAACTTTGCCTATGATAAAGAATTAGACGATCCGTCTGATATAAAAGCTAAGCAATTAGCTTTTAAAGAAGAGTTATATAATGCTCAAAATGCATTAAATGGTGCTAAAGAAAAATATTATACTGATCTTAAGTTAAGAAAAAAGAATGATATTCCTAAAGAGTACCAAGAAGCATTAGTGTATTATAATAAAACTCAGCAATTACTCAAAGAAGAAGCTCAAGTAGCGGATAATTTTTTAGAACAAACGAAAAATGTTTTTAACAATGATTTCAAAGGTTTTGATTTTAAGGTTGGAGAAAGCAAATATCGTGTTAAAATAGATAACACTAAAAAAATCCAAGAGTTTCAATCAGATATTAATAATTTCTTAAATCAATTTGTAGACGATAAAGGAGTTACTGATGCTAGAAAATACCATAAAGCTTTATACACCGCGCAAAATGCGGATAAAATAGCAAATCATTTTTACGAGCAAGGCCGTGCCGACGCTATAAAAGAATCTGCTAAAAAAGCTAAAAATATAAATATGGATCCAAGATCAGATGCCTCTTCTGTTGTTACAAAATCTGGTGATACGATAAGAGTTATATCTGGAGATTCTTCTGATAAATTGCGAATTAAATGGAAATAATAATAATAACTTAAAATCAAAACATTATGGCTTTTACTGGTGGCGTACCCGCCGCTTTACAACCGACCCAGACTAAAACACTTTATGCTGGGAACTATATTGACTTTACAGCCACAGGCTTTAGTCAATGGACACAACAATTTTTACCCGACGTATACGAAAAAGAAGTTGAAAGATATGGAAACAGATCAATCGGTTCTTTTCTTCGTATGGTATCTGCGGAGATGCCTTCTACATCAGATCAAATAATTTGGACTGAGCAAGGAAGGTTACATACTAGATATGCAAACTGTTTACCTCAAGGAAATGCTGGTGCTATGCCTGCTGCAGGAGCTCAAGCTGCAATTGCTGCTGCTGGTGCTGCTGGTGGAGTACTTAACTTTAACGTACCTGCTGCAACACAACCTGCAAGCTTAGGTGTAAGTCCTACTACTCAAACATCACAAGTTAACTTCAGAGTTGGCCAAACTATTATGGTCCAAATTCAAACTAGTGCTACTTCAGCGGTTGGTGATCCAACTAAAGCTGTTATAAAAGGAGTTTGTACTGCTGTTGGAGTTGGTGGAGGTGCTACTGGTGGTGGACAACAATTTCAAATGCAAGCATATGCTGCTCATGGAGGAGTATTAGCTGCTGAAAGAGTTACTGCTATTGCATACGGTTCTGAATTTGCTAAAGGTACTGGAAACTTTACTGAAAGCTTAGATCCAGGATATGCTACTTTTACAACTTCTCCTTTAATTTTAAAAGAAAACTATCAAATCAATGGTTCTGACACTGCTCAGATTGGTTGGATTGAAGTTACTTCTGAAAATGGAGCTGGTGGTTATTTATGGTACATTAAATCAGAGCATGAAAATAGACTTCGATGGGAAGACTACATGGAAATGGCTATGATTGAAGGTGTTAAAAAAGTAGCCGGTGGTGCTGCTATTCCTCTTGGAACTTATGGAGGAAGTTTAGCTGCTCAAAATGCTAGAGGTACTGAAGGTTTCTTTGAAGCTTTAGAATCTCGTGGAAATGTTTATTCAGGATTTGGTGGACAAGCTGCTGCTCAAGCTGGTGGTGGTGCGTTAACTGATTTTGATAACGTTCTTAAACAATTAGACAAGCAAGGATCAATTGAAGAAAATATGCTATTTTTAAATAGAGAACTTTCTTTAGAAATTGATGACATACTTGCAATGCAAAATGGTAATTATGCTGGTGCAGCTGGATATGCTCACGGTACATCTTATGGTGTATTCAATAACAGCTCTGATATGGCTCTTAATTTAGGATTTACTGGTTACAGAAGAGGTTCTTATGACTTCTACAAAACTGACTGGAAATACTTAAATGATTGGTCAACAAGAGGTGGTTTTGGAGGTGTCGAAGGTGTATTAGTACCTGCTGGAACTTCTACTGTTTATGACCAACAATTAGGTCAAAACATTAAAAGACCATTTTTACATATTCGCTATAGAGCTTCAGAAACAGAGAACAGAAAAAACAAATCTTGGATTACAGGATCTGTTGGAACTGGTGCTCCTACTTCTGATATTGATGAAATGAAAATCAATTACTTAAGTGAAAGATGTCTTGTTACACAAGCTGCTAATAATTTTGTATTATTTAAAGCTTAATTTTTTTTAACTATAGAATGCGGGCTCTTCGGGGCCCGTTATTCTTATTTTATATTATTTTATTATGACAACAAAAGAAAAAGTAAAAAGTAGTGCGGCTATTGTTGATGCTGCATGGGAATATAAGGATAGAACTTATATTTTAAAAGGTGAGAATTCACCTGTATCATACACTATACAAGCAAAGCATACGCCAAGAAGACCATTATTATGGTGGGACGAAGGTTTAAAAGTAAATAGAGAAATAAGATTAGCAACGAATCAAGATTCAATATTTGCTGATCAACAAGATGGTTATGCAACTCTAACACATGTTATGTTTCAAGATGGTGTTATACAAGTACCTAGAAATGAAGTTAATATGCAAAAACTTTTATCAATATATCATCCACAGGTTGATGAATTATGGGAAGAAGTTAATATTGCAAAAGAAGCTGCAGATGAAATTGAGATACTTGAGCAAGAAATGGAAGCATTAAATTTAGTTCAACAACTTGACATTGAGCATTTAGAAGCAGTAATGAGAACAGAATTAGGGAGTTCAGTTTCTACTATGACGTCTAAAGAACTTAAAAGAGATGCTTACAGATTTGCAAAAAATAACCCAAAATTATTTATAGAAATATCTAATGACGAAGATATTAAATTGCGAAATTTAGCTAATAGAGCTGTTGAACAAGGTATTATAATGTTAACAGATGACAATACAGTATTTAAATTTGCTAATGGTAAAAAAATACTTACTGTTCCATTTGATCAGCATCCATATAGTGCTTTATCTCAATACTTTAAAACTGATGAAGGCGTTGATTTAATGAAATCATTAATGAAAAAGCTTGCATAGGTTACCGGATATGGAGTGAGAAATCAACTCCATATCAACAAATTAATAATAAAAAGTAATAAATGGTTAATATAAATAATGTATACCAAACGGTTCTTGTTATAGCCAACAAAGATAATAGAGGATATATAACACCTGAAGAATTTAATAGGCTAGCAGACCAATCTCAAAATGAAATATTTGAAGCTTATTTTATGAAGCAAGCTAGTTATGAGGGGGGTGTAGAAATTCAAAGTGATTTTTCTGATCCAGAATTAAATGGTTCAGAAAAAATTAATGAGTTTTATAAAAACAGTTCTTTAACTAAAGCTGGTAATATTTTTACTTATCCAACAGATATAAGATCTTTAGGTGTAGTTAATGTTAATGAGATAGTTGCTGATAAAGCATCTCATGAGGAAATAAAATATATAAATTTATCTCCTTTAACTTACCCTGTGGCTAAACAACCTGTATATACTTTAAGCTCAACCGGGGTAAGGGTATATCCTGATACTATTACAACAGGTGTTTCAATAGATTATCTTAAAAATCCTGTTAGACCAAAATGGGGTTATGTTATGCCTACAGCCGCACAAATAGCAGCAGGTGTACCAAATGAGCCTATTTATGATCCTACTGTATTTGATCCCGCAGTTGACAGCTATGACACACCAGCTAAGTCATTTAATTTTGAATTACATGATTCAGAATTTAACGAATTAGTAGTAACCATATTATCATATGCTGGCGTAGTAATAAAACAACCTGATGTAACACAATTTGCAACTTCAAAAGAAGTGCAATTTCAACAAACTGAACAATAATGGCAATATCAAGAAGACCTTTAGACGTAGATAATTATTCCGCTTTAGACGGTGGGACAGGTTTAGCAATACCCGGATATTATAGAAGGACTAATCTTAATGATATAATTAATAATTTTAAGATTGCATATATAGGTAATGGGAAATTACTTTCAGCAGTGCCAAGATATGAAGTAGCCTTTTGGGCACAAAGAGCTGTACAAGAATTTAGTTATGATGTATTTCATTCTGAAAAATCTTTAGAAATACAATTAAGCTCTACATTACAAATGTCATTGCCATCAGATTATGTTAATTATATAAAATTATGTTACACAGATAATTATGGAGTTCAAAGAACTATTTTGCCTAGCAACGTAACACATGCAAATAAAGGAGTTGCCCAAGATGAAGAATATAAATATTTATATGATCAGGATGGTAATATAATATATGCGGAAGAATCAGAAACAATACAAAGATTTCAAACAGCTAATAACTTAGTAAGCACTCAAGAAACTTTAGATTATTATAATGGATATTATTATGATGCTGATTTTTCTTATTTTGGTAGCAGATATGGATCAACTCCTGAATTTCAAAATACTAATGGATCTTTTGTTTTAGATTTAAATGCGGGACAAATTTATTTTAGTTCTGAATTTACACAAGATACCTATGTTACTTTAACATATATTTCAGATGGTCTTGGAGAAAATGGTGATCTTGATAATGTATTAGTTCCTAAATTAGCTGAAGATGCAGTATATGCAAGTATTTTATATAATTTAGCTAAGCTTAGGGTTTCTGCTGCACCTGCTGCTGCTCTTTATAAGAAAGAAGCATACGCAAAAATGCAAAATGCAAAAATTAGAATTGCAAATATGAAAATAGCTGAAATGACTAATATATTTAGAAATAAAGCTAAGTGGATTAAACATTAATAAAATTCTATGCCAGAAATTAAAAGAACATTTAATGGCGGTAAAATGAACCGTGATTTAGATGATAGAATACTACCTCCGGGTGACTACCGAGAAGCTTTTAATGTTAATATAGGACAATCAGAAGCTTCAGATGTAGGTTCAATTGAAAATTTATTAGGTAATGAATTAGTAGCACAAAACCCTATTACAAATGGCGAATGTATTGGTTATGTTAGTGATAGCAAAACTGAAAAAATATATTTTTTTGTTACTAATAATTCAATATATAACGAAACAAATACAGGTCAGCATGGGCTTTTTGAATATGATCAAAAAACTAAACAAACTACAACATTAATAATTTCTACTCAATTAAATTTACATCAAGATTATCCTATTACAGGTATTAACATTGTGGATGATCTTTTATTTTGGACTGATAATAGAAATTATCCTAGAAAAATTAATGTGGTTACAGCTAGGAATAATACATCGTATTATACAGCAGCTCCAGATATTGATAATTTAATTTCTGTTTGTAAATTTGCTCCTTATGAATCTTTAACTATAGTAGAAGCAACTAAAGAATCTACAATTACTTCTACATTTATGCAGGATAAATTAATTAGATTTTCATATAGATGGCAATTTGAAGATAGTGAATATAGTACTTTAGCACCTTTTACTCCAGTATGTTTTTCAAGATTAAATGAAACAGATACTATTAATGCTTCTTTAGGAAATTTTGGAGAAATTGAAACTTTTACTAATGCAATTAATCAATTAAAATTACAAATTCCAACACCAACTGGATATGGAATTACAAGTGTAGAATTAATTTATAAAGAATCCGGAACTGCAGGAGCTATGTATGTGGTCAATGATAAAGAAGTAACTACAGAGCCGTTTGTTAACTTTACATATTCTTCAACAGACCCATTTAGAACTTTACCTCCTGATCAATTAACTAGAGTTTATGATGCTGTTCCTTTAAAAGCAAAAGCTCAAGACGTAGCAGGCGGAAGATTAGTCTATGGTAATTTTTTACAAAATTTTGATTTACCTCAAATTTCTTTTTCGGTTGCAAGAACAGGAGAAACTTCAGCAAGAAACGGTGTTTTAGAAAATCAATCTGTTAAATCAAGAAGAACATATCAGGTAGGAATTGTATTAGCTGATAAATTTGGAAGGCAATCGCCTGTAATTTTATCTAGTGCTGGTACAGATACAGTATTTATTGACCCAGGATATGGAAATGCAGCTGCAACTACAGCATTTAATGCATTAAGAATAACGTTTACAGATACTACACAAATACCTGATTGGGCATACTCATATAGAGTGGTTGTAAAACAAAGAGAGCAAGAATATTATAATTGGATTTCTACAATCACAGGGGCTAACAACGTTGAACGTTTAGGAGATAGCATAAATAAAGTTCCTAGAGACCAAGATGCTGTTATACCTCCTAGTACTTCAGCTACAATTTCCCCATGTGATGTGTCTGTATACCCTAAATATTTAAATGGAGGTAATGTATATACTTCACCACAGGCTAATTTAACTAAAGTTCAATCAATTGCAAATCCTTCGGGAGATGCACTTGTAACAACATTAGATAATTCAGGTGCTTCAGTTACGAGTGGATTGTGTGTATTTGAAACTGAACCTGTTAGTTCAGAATTAGATATATTTTATGAAACATCTACAGGCGGGTTAATTTCAGAAATACCAGCTACTGCAATTGATATTGATTTTTTTAATTGTATATTATTAACATTTGATCCAGGAGGAACTGGAAATGATCATATTGAAATAAATAGAATACGCGCTGGTTTTAATGAACCATTTTTTGACGTAGGAGTTAGAGCTTATGTTGTTCAAGAAAATTTTACTGAAGAAAGAAGAAATAATACATTAATACACTCTAGTGGTTTATTAAATTCTAGAACTGGAATTAATTATATAAATCAATTTAATGAAGCTGAAGGTGGATTAACTACATCTCTAGATCCTCAAGACGGATCAATACAAAAATTATTTACAGATGATACTGCTATTTTAATTTTTCAAGAAGATAAAGTATCTAGATCACCTATTGACAAAGATTTTATTTATTCTGCAGAAGGAGGAGCGGTGCCTGTAACAAGTAATACTCAATTTTTAGGTACTATAGCACCAGTGCCTGGACAATTTGGAATAGCTAAAAATCCAAAATCATTTGCAACGTACGGATTTTCTCAATATTTTACTGATACTAATAGAGGAGTTGTTTTAAGATTAGTAAGAGGACAGATACAAGAAATATCTAGCATTGGACTAGGTGATTTTTTTAGAGATGCATTGCAAGCTTCAACTGATGTGATTGGGTCTTTTGATGAATACAGTAGACTTTATGAATTAACAATGGTTGGTTTAGGTTTTGATGGTAATCAAGACACAAATGTAGGTACGGCTTCAAGTAATTATTTAACTATTTGCTTTGATGATAGATCTAATGGGTGGACTTCATTTAGAGGATTTAAACAAGAAGGAGGTCTTTCATTAAATAATTCATATTATACATTTGGGTCAGGTAGTCTTTGGCAACATCACAGCCCTAATGTTACAAGAAATAATTTTTATAATACAGGAACACAAGAGTCATATGTTATACCAATTTTTAATGATGCTCCTTCGTTAGTTAAACAATTTAATACTTTAGCGTATGAAGGTAATAGCGGGTGGAAATTATCTTATTTAGAAACAGATATTTCTAATATTGGAACAATTCCAGTGCCAGCTACAACCTTTGATACTACTTTGCAATTAAGTGGATCGGCGCCCAACTCTATATTTAATGGCGCTAATACTAGTATTAATAAACAGGGAGAGCAAATTTTTTGGGCTATATTTGTTTCACCATTAAATTCACAGTTTAAATTTTCTAATACTTCTGATGTAACTTTAACTCAAGCAGCAGGTAGTACATTAACGGTTACTAATCCTTCAGCTATAACAAATGGGCAGTTAGTTTTTCAAGTGTCTCATGTTGTTGGTTCCAGTAACTCTATACAAACATTAAACATAGGAGGTACTGGTGCTGAATTAGCATTTACAGTAGCTTTATTAACAGTAAACACTATAGATACTATTTCAAATGCAGCAATAACACCTGCTTCTCAAGTATTTAATAGTGCTGGTAATAATAATGTACAATTTACAGCATCTGCTTTTTCTAATTACTATGTTGATAATACTAACGTTGTAATTAATACTAGTGGAATGCCAGCTAGCACAAGTGTAGGCTCACCAACAGCAACTCAAAACGGAGATAATGTTAACTATTCAATTCCAATAGTAGTTCCAACATCAGCAACCGCTGGTATTATAACAGTTACAGGTTCAGCAACTTTAAAACCAACATTAACATGGGCTGCAATTGCTGGGCCCGGTGTTTTAAATACTCCAGCGGGAACGGCAATAGGAACAGCATATTATATTTCACCTTTTGATAATGCAAATTTGAGACTAGCTACAATTGTGTATACATGTGCAGCTACAGAGGTATTAACTACATCTTCTCAAACTGTAGCTTATAATGTGGGTGGTGCAACTATAACTCCGGTATTAAGTAATTTAGATGGAATTTTAACTTTCACTATACAATTACCAAATTTAACCACAAATACAACTGCTACAGCAACACTGGGCACTTATACGCCGGCTACAGCAACGCTGGGCTCTATACCAGCCACACAAAATTTAGTTCAAGCTGGAACAGCAATTACTATTGCTAATACATGGAACGTTCAAATTTCTGTAACTCCTTCTGATAACGGTGGTTTTGGTACAAGTTGGATTAAATTTAATGGAAACAATGGAACAGCTATTGTTGAACCTGGAGCTACTTTTACAATAAGTGCTGATGCTAACAATACAGGGTCAAGTAGAACTGTAGATGCTATAATTGCTTCTACTAATACAAGAATAACCCCTGCATTATCAAATCAAACAATAACAATAACACAAGCTTAATAATATGAGTACATTAATAGATTTTCCATTTCAAAACAAAGAAGGTAAATATTTTGCTCCTGTTGTTTCACAAGAAAACACTTATAAGGTTTCAGGCGGTGTTGTTATCCAAGATTCTACTAAATTAGTGTCAGGAATTAAAGGGGCTTTTGTAAAAATTAAATTTGTATTGCCCGCAGCAGATGCTACAACTAAAAAAGAATTATTTGCTGTAAATACAGAATCAGTTTATTCATCAAATTAAATTAAATTTTATGTTACAAGTACGAAAATTAATAACATCAGATTGGGAATTTTTGCCAAAATGGTGGGAAGGATATGATCAGGAACCGTGGATTCACACGGAAAGTTTTAAAGATATAATGCCAGGATCTTTTCAAGTAGGAGAATATGAAGAAAAAAGAGCAGGCTTAGGGGGGTTTATGGTATGTAAAGATAAACACCCAATAGCAGCAATGTGGTTAAATTTAACTAATTCACATTGTGCATTGCCTACAGCAGCAATATCTGATCCTGATTATAGAGATTCTGATAGAAAAAAAGCAATACAACTTTTAGTTAATTTTGTAACTAATTTTGCAAAAGATTTAGGCTTTAAATATTCTTTTGGCTGGGCCCAGGAAGGGTATATGTTAGATTATTATTTAAAAGCTGGTTATGAAAAATGGGATAAACCTTCATATGAACTCATAAAAAAATTATAAATGGGAGGAAAGAAAAGAAGAAATAGACAAGCAGCCGCAATTGCTATAGAAAATCAAGGTGATATTTTAGCTAAACAAACTGCAGCACAAGATCAATATGATTCTGATTTAGCTGCACTAAAAGGAATGCAATCTACAGATTTTTACAAAGATTTAGGCTATCAGGGCTATGCAGATAAAGTACAAGGTGTTCAAGCAACTGAAATGGGTCAATTAGCTACTGGTCAAGTTGCTAATTTAGGACCAGCACGAGGTTATGCAGATCAATTAACACAAGCACAAGGTTTTACTACTGATGTGGCTGGATTAGCTAGAGGTCAAGATACAGGTCTTAGTAATGTATTTAATAACCTACAGGTTTCAACTGCCGGCGCTGAATTTGCCGCAAACGAAGCAGATCAAGCATTAGCTGCTTCACAAAATTTAATTGCCCAAACTGGTGGTGGCGGTGCTACAGCTTTAGCTGCTGCCGCTTCAAAATCAAAAGCAGGAATTCAAGCAGATATAGACAGGCAAGTAATAGAAAATGAAAAGTTAAGAGCTCAAGGCGAACAAGGATTACAAAGAGATTTATTAGCTCAAGGTAATTTAGCATCTCAATTTGATTTAGGACAACAACAATTTAACCAAAGTGCTAGACAGCAAGCTAATATGTTTAATGCGCAAGCGGCTAATCAGGCTGCTAGATTTGGTGCTGAATCAGCAAATCAATTTGCCTTAGCTGATTTTGGAGCACAGAATAATATGTCACAATTTAATGCTTCTGCATCTAATGCACAATCATTAGCTGATTTTCAAAACAGAGCTAATGTAAATGCTCAAAATGCTACAGCAACAAATGCAGCTTTATCACAAGATGCTAAAAGTACAGCAGCTATGGATTTAGCTAAAGCAGCAGGTGCAACTGATGCTGAAAGAGGGGCTTATAATATACAAGCTAATTTACTTGATATTTCTACAAATGCTTTAAGTGAGCAAGATGCTGTAGCGGCAGAAAATCAAGCTGTTATAGATTTAGGTAAGATGTCTAAAAGAAATATTTTCGGTTAAAATAATAATAATAACACATGAAAGATTATAATCCTGGATTAGCGGCTCAAAAAAATAATCCTGAACAAAAAATTATCAAAGATGCTAGAAATATTGAATTTGATAGACAATTCAAAAAAACCTCTGAACAAAGATTAAATCAAGAATACCCAAATCCAACAGGTATTTTTGATGCTGAAGTACAAGGTGTTGCTAGAGCTATTGTTGAAAAAGCAAGTGATTTAACTAATAAAAAGAAAAAAGGCGATATTACAAATGCCAAATATGCTGCTCAAATGGCTAATATTCAACAAATGGTAGGTAATTTAAAACAATTTAAAGCCAACATCAATACTAATATGCGAGCTTATAATGAAGCTTTAAAAAACGGAACATTATCATATGGTATGGATCAAAATGATGAAGCTGTGCTTATGGCTTTAAATAAAGGTGAAGTTAATTTGGATTTAGACGATAATAATCGTGTTATGTTAACAGGTAAAGCAAATAATCCTTTAACAGGTGAATTTGATGTTAATATATATGACGCGATTAATATTCCTGGACCAGTTACTAAAATTGCACCAATTAATTTATTACTTGATCCTGTAGCTAAATCATTAGGATTAGATGCTAATGGCCAACCTCAAATAAAAATTGATGAAACTGGAAGAAAAATATTAGACACAGGCGATATTAGTGAACATAAACAAGATATAATAGAATTTTCGCAAGATGCTTTAGAAGAAGTTGGGCCTAGGGGTATCAGATCTTATTTAGGTGATCATATGAATTTATCAAATCAAGAAATTAAAAATTTGATGGAACATCTTAATTTTAATGATGGTGACCATGAATGGGAAAATGCTGGTCATGCTAAAGTATTCCAAAGCTTAAATGATTATATAAGTAATAAATACCAAAGACAAAGAAGACCTCATCCAGACACGTTAGCAGCTCAAGTTTCAAATCAAGCTTCACAAATAGCAGCAAACAAACAAGTACAATTAGCTTCAGATGATGTTACACAATCTACTCCCGGGGGAGGTACGTTACAAACAGATGCAGTAGCTATGAATGATCCTTCTAAAGGAATTGAAGATATAGGCATAATGCAAGCTTTTGTACCAGAGCCAGAAATATCACCTTTAAAGAAAGTTAAAAAAAATAATAAAGCACTTGAATTAATTAAAAAATACTCTGCATGACTTTAGAAACAATTGTAAATAATATGATAGCGGCTAACGAGCCAGAGTCAAATATTGCAATGGTTATAAAAGCTTTTAAAAAAGTAAAAGAATTAAAAAATACAAAAAGCCCATTAAAGCAAATTGATCCAGATCCTGAAGAGGAATTTAAAAAATGGATTCAAAGTTCTCCATCTGTTCCTGACCAATTTGAACAAGATACAAAAAGAGAAGAATTAAGATTACCTCCTGATAATAGTGTTGAAGCAATACGTCGAAGAAAAAAAGATCCTGTTGCTCCTCAAATAGATCTTGAAGAAGTTACTGTAACAGCCGGTGAAAGAGAACCGGTAACAGGCGTTTCAAGACAAAGAATGATGGGGCAAGCTCCGCCTTCTCAACAACGAGATCGTGAACAAGTTGAGAAAGAAAGATTAATTGCTGAAAAAACACTTCAAGACGAAGATTTCTCTGGAATTGAACAGCAATTTTTAGACGGTATTGGTCCTCGTAATTTAACAAGAAAAGAGCTTGGAACACAATTAATTAATTCTATATATAAAAACCCTATATCAAGAACAATTAATAAACTTTTATTTAATGCTTTAGAGGGTAATATTGATGAAGAAGCATTACAAAAAGAAGAAGATCTTAAAAATAAATTACCTGATATTGCAAAAGGTATTGTTGATAATAATACATTTCTTAATAATTTTCCAAATTTAGTATTTGAAAATAACAAAGATTTAATTCAAAATACAGAAGAAAGAATATATGGAAATTTAATTGATTTTAAGCAAGAAACATATGATTCAATAGCTAATGGATCTGATATACAGCAATTAAAACAAAAACTTATTAAACAAAGTGGGATTCCTTATGTTATACAAAATGGCACTTTATATTTAGCACCCAATGTAGATACAAAATCACCACAATTTTTAAAAAGACAAAATGACATTGCAAAAAAACTTCAAATTGAAATTTCAAAAAAAGTAAATAATTCTTTAAAAAATAATAATGATTATATTAATGCAGTAGCCTCTGCTAATAAAGAAAACTCTGCATTTAGGCAAAGTTTAATTTCTGATGCTGCATCTAAAAGCGCTACATATAATAATATAATAAATAAAATAAATGACGAGGCACAAAGCGCAGTACAAAAAGAAATTGATTTTAGATTAGATAAAAAATATTCAGGACTTGGCACTTTTGGAGAAGGATTTTATGAAACAGCTTTAGCTACCATACCAAAAGCTTATCAAGATTTTAGGGTATTAGCGGCTGGTAGAGGAATTAAAAAAATAAATGAAGAAATAAAAGAACTTAAAGAAGGTAAATTTTCTACTACCCAAGATGGTAGAATTCAATATGTAAATCCCGGTGGAGGTACACGGATATATAATAATGTTGATGAGGCAATTGCTCAAAAAGAAAATTTAATAAAGGAGCGCTTAGAAGACACCTCAGAAGCTCTTATTAGAAGTGAACAATACCAAAAAGATATTGCTAATTTTGATCAACCCGAGTTATTTGATGAGGATGGATTAACATTGGATGATTTTGGTAAAATTTTAGGTACTCAATCAGTACAAATGCTAGGAGCTATTGCTACATTTGGTGGAAGCACTTTAATACAAGAAGCGGGCGGAGCATTAGACGAAATTTTATCTCAAAAAGCAGCAGAAAATTTAAACATTAGCATACAAGATTTTAATGCTCTTAGTGGTGAAGAAAAAAGAGAAGCTTTAATTGAAGAATTAAATAAAGGTGAAGAGTATTTAGATACAGCGTTAAATGTTGGTATAGCAAATGCAGGTTTAGATTTAGTTGGTAATTTTGTTGCATTAGGAGCCGGTACAAAAGCTATGCCTAAAGGTTTTTTAAAAGCAATATTAAGAGGCCGATATGATACTGCTAGCTCAAAATACTTAAAGCCTGCAGTTGCAAATTTAGGAAAAGCAACTATTTTTGAATCAGGAACAGAAGTTGGTCAAGAAGCTGTTTCTTTAGCTGGAGTAGCTTCAGCAACAGGAGAAGATGTAATAAATAAATTAACGTCCCCTGATGCTGTAAAACAATATTTAGAAGCTGGTGGCCAGGCTGCTATTGCTACAGGCCCTTTTGTTGGAGCAGGTAAAATAACAACTAGCACATTAAATCTTTTTAGAACAAATCCAGAAGGATTAGTTATACGACAACAAGCCGCTGAAGAAGAATATAATAAAGGGGTACAAGATGTTAATAATTTAAATTTATCGCCTGAACAAAAACAAATAGAATTAGATAAATTAAATAATAATTTAGAAAAAGAATTTGATAATTTAACCGCCGCTAATGCTTATATAAAAAATACAAAATTTAAAGACTTAAAAGGAGAAGCAGCAGCCGAAGTATATGATGCTATAGCGCAAGCTGTGCCTGTTCAAAAAGAATTAATTCAAATTGAAAATCAAATAAATCAAATAAATCAAGCAGAAGGAACTGTTAACCCTGATTTATTAGCTAAACAAAAAGAATTATTAGCAGAACAAAAAAGATTAAGTGATATAACCGTTTTAGCAAGAGTAGGACAAGTAACAGGAGAAACAAATAAAGCCCTTATAAAAAAAGTTAATGAGTCAAATGAAGGTAATTTAAAAGATAAATCTATAAAAGAATACAATACTCGTGAGCAAGCTAGAAAAGATATTATAAAAAATCATGGAGAAGGCAAGCTTTCAGACGGTAATGTTATAGGTTTACTAAAAGGAGATCAAAAAACTGGCCTATTTAACAATGCAATAATAATTGGTAATAACGCTTATGTTGTTAAAGAAAATGTTAAAGAAAATATTTTAGGGAGCAATAGAGATCTTGCTGCAGGTAACGCGGTAGCTCATGAAGTTGGACATTTTTTAATGGATGGCATTTCATATACTGAACTAGATAAATTAAGAAAATCCACAATAGCTGAGCTTGAAAATAGTACTGATCCTAAAATGAAAAAAGCTTATGAGCAAGTAAAAGATAGGCTTAAGGGATATGCTGGAACTGGAAAAGGAAAGGGGGGCAGGACTGCCTTAGCACAGGAATTTTTTACTGCTCTTTCAGACTCAATGGCTGCGATAGAGATTGGTAATATTGCATTAGAAGATGTTAGCATATTAAGAAAAATAGGTAATTTATTTAGTGGTGCTATTAATACGGTGGCTCCTGATGAGTTAAACATTGGAGATCTTAATAACGGTGCTAATACTTTAGAGTTTATTAAAAGATATAATAATTTTGATAAAGACACTAAAATTGTTCCTGCTAGCGAAGTTACAGAAATTATTAAAACAGAAAAACCTACTCTTGCGTCTAAACCTTTAACTATAGAAGAAATAAACACTCGAGTTAAAGATGTTAAAGCAGGAGAAATGCCTCAGGATCTTGCTACACAAATAGCTTATGCTTATGAACCATTAGCACAAAAAATAGCTTCAGAAATATTTAGAAATTATCAAGGTGAAGTTGGTTATACACAAGGAGATTTTGCAATGGACATTGCTTTTGGTGATCCCAAAGCTATTGGAGGTAAAAATAGTTTGGTAGAAATTGCTAAAGACTATGATCCTAATAATAAAGAAGGAAAATCTTTAGGGGGTTGGTTAGGCGACATAGGACGACAAAGAGCTAAAAGAATTGCAGAAAAAAGAATTGGTTCTCAAAAAACTACAGGAGCTACTAAAATAGACGCACCTGAAAGCGTAGAAATAGAAGCTGAAACAACACCTGAAGTAACAATAGAAAAACCAAAAACTACAGTATTAGCTCTTCCTAAATCCATGCAAGAAGCGGGTAAAGAAGCCGCGCAATTAGCAGCAGCTAAAGCAAAAAGCGATATTCTTAAAAATCCTAAAGCTACTTTAAAACAAAAAACCACTATCCGTGATAAAGCTCTTACTCAAGTAATGAACAGAGCGGCTGGTAAAGAAATAAAAAGTTTAATTAGAAACTTAGGTGTAGACGCTGCAAATGATTATATATCTAATAATTACAAAGCTGTAGCGGAAGCTTTTGTTAAAGACAAAAATATTAATAAAATACGTGATGCTAAAACTAAAAAGCTATTACAAGGTTGGAAAGATGGCAATATTACTAAAGATTCTGTAACAGGATATTTTAATGATCCTAATGTAAAAAGCAATACTAGATCAGATAGAAGAAATAGGGCTTTAACAGATGTTATATCTTCTATAATTATGAAAGAGTCTGTAAAAGATTTAAAAGCTTCTGACCCTAAACTTGCTGATGAATTTCAAGATGAGACTGGTATTGTATTAGCAAG
>Ga0163179_10000652_pt1 | contig 24671 bp, 19 predicted proteins | sample AtlANTMetagenome_FD_109643 | JGI IMG/M metagenome (GOLD analysis project Ga0163179, IMG submission 109643) | Marine eukaryotic phytoplankton communities from the Atlantic Ocean - Atlantic ANT 2 Metagenome | ecosystem: Environmental > Aquatic > Marine > Oceanic | place: North Atlantic Ocean...
TGAAAACCAGTGACCCGACTACCCTGTGGATCAATATATACCTGAAGGCTGAATTCTTTTCCGCTACCTACGGAAAAGTTATTACGCTCAGTTTCCGCATCTCGTAGGGAAATTAAAACAGCTTTCGCGTCGCCAATACACAAAAAAGCTAACAAAAACCGAATGAAAGTAAAATTAAAATGCAGCTGTCGCATATCTCCACAATCGTCTCACAGCGTGTGTAGCACGAAATATACCATCTATCGATATTTACTCCGTTAAACTATCTGCATAGAATACAAAAAGATTATTAGAGACTCCATTGATCATTTACTATTTTAGTCAATCATATAGTAAGTCATACTATGGTTCTTTATGTAAGATATAATGTTAGTAATTAATTTTTGGGCCTTTTGATCAACATTGTTGCTTAGTTCAATCAGTGTTATAATGCTCCGCTAGCCAATAGACTCTCAGCCTAAGTCAAATCACAAAACTGAACCTTCAATGGAGAATAATCAAGTGAGTCAAAAATCCTACTCGCCATCTAGTGGCAAATATCCTATAGAAAAAGCCCATATTAACAGTTTAGACCAGTACAAAGAGATTTATGACCGATCGATCCAAGACCCTGAAGCATTCTGGTCGGAAATTGCCGAGCGTATCACTTGGTTTAAGAAATGGGATCAGGTTTGCGAGTATGATTTTGTCAACGCAAGTGTCAAGTGGTTTGAGGGAGCAACTTTAAATGCTTGCTACAACTGTTTAGATCGACACATTGAAGACGGACATGGCGATGATACTGCTCTGATTTGGGAAGGTAATAATCCAAACGATGACAAGACTTACACATTCAACCAGCTTTTGGCAGAGGTAAAGAAATTTTCGAATGTACTAAAAGCACAAGATATAAAAAAAGGCGACCGAGTTTGTCTTTACTTACAGATGATACCAGAGCTAGCTATTGCTGTTTTAGCTTGTGCCAGAATTGGAGCTGTACATTCGGTAGTATTTGGTGCTTTTTCTGCTGATGCGCTACGTGATCGTATTAATGATTCTGAATGTAAATTACTAGTTACACAAGATACAGCTGTTCGAGGTGCCAAGGGAGGTATCCCAATGAAAGCTAATGCTGATCAAGCATTAGCTGAAACACCTTCCATCCAAAAAGTCATTGTCATACAGAGAACAGGAGATGACGTAGATTTTGATAAAAGCCGAGACGTTTGGTGGCATGAGGCAATGTTGACAGTTGATGATGACTGTTCGCCTGAGGTAATGTTAGCTGAAGACCCTCTATTTATTCTATATACTTCAGGTTCGACAGGCCAACCCAAAGGAGTCCTACATACAACAGGTGGATACATGGTTTATACCTCGTATTCTCACGAGATAATTTTTGATTACCACCCAGGAGATGTGTATTGGTGTACGGCAGATATTGGCTGGATTACTGGTCATTCGTACATAATTTACGGTCCCTTAGCTAACCGAGCTATTACGGTAATGTTCGAAGGTGTGCCAAATTATCCTGATTTTGGCCGATTTTGGCAAGTAGTAGAGAAACATCAGGTCAACCTATTTTACACAGCCCCAACCGCCCTCAGAGCCCTGATGAAAGAAGGTGATAGCTGGGTGGAAAAATATGACAGATCTTCGCTTCGTTTACTCGGTACAGTTGGTGAGACAATAAAAGAACCCGAATGGACTTGGTATTATAACATCGTTGGTAATCAGAATTGTCCGATTGTTGATACTTGGTGGCAGACCGAAACCGGTGGTATTTTGATTACACCACTACCGGCTATTTCTGATTTGAAGCCAGGCTCAGCTATGATTCCTTTCTTTGGTATTGATCCCGTTTTATTGGATGAAAATGGAAACGAAGTTGAGGGTAATCCTGCTAGTGGCTACTTGTGTATCAAGTCACCTTGGCCAAGTTTGATGCGTACTGTTTACGGGGACCACGAGCGTTTTCGTCAGACTTATTTCGATCGATTTCCTGGTTATTATATGGCTGGAGATGGCGCTATGCGTGATGCTGACGGACACTATTGGATTACTGGTCGCGTCGATGATGTATTGAATGTTTCTGGACACCGTTTGGGAACCGCAGAAATTGAAGGTGCGATTGGCCAATATGAAACCGTAGCCGAAGCCGCGGTAGTCGGTTACCAACATGATATTAAAGGGCAAGGAGTCTATGCCTACGTAACCTTGATGACTGGTCAATCCCCATCTGAACAGACAGTTAGTGGTATCAAGCAAAAAGTGCGAACATTGATTGGGCCACACGCTACTCCAGACAAAATTCAGTTTACTCCATCTCTTCCTAAAACTAGATCTGGTAAAATTATGCGACGAATCCTACGCAAAATAGCCGAAGGAGATACTGAAAATTTGGGAGATACTTCTACTCTATCTGACCCAACTGTAGTGGATGATTTATTATCTGGTAGCGAGTTATAACCTTGAAAATAGGAAGTAAATTATGGGCTGGCCGTTTCACTAGTGAAATGGACAATCTAATGCTTGATTTTACGCATTCGACCGAGACCGACTCACGCTTAATTCCCTACGATATTTGGGGTAGCCAAGTCCACGCTTTGATGTTATCCCGCCAAAATATTATTAACTCCACTGATTTATCACCAATTTTGATTTGGTTAGAGAAAGCATTAAGCGATTTTCACGAGGGTCGATTTGTGCTTGACCCAACTAAAGAGGATGTTCATATGAACGTTGAATCATATGTGATAGAAGGTGCTGGGGTAGAATTTGGGGGTAAACTACACACTGCTCGATCCAGAAACGATCAAGTTTTAACGGATACTCGCTTGTATAGTAGAGAACAAATTTTGATTATTTGTTCTAACCTGGTTGTACTGTGTAAAGCCTTTATTGGTATTGCAACCAAACACACAACAACAGTGATGCCAGGTTATACTCATACCCAGCATGCTCAACCGATCAGCTTGGGCTTTTGGGCTACGGCTTATATCAGTATGTTTTTGAGAGATTTTAAGCGTTTATTTTCTGCTTTTGAAACAACTAATACTAATCCGTTAGGAGCTGGCGCATTAAGTGGTACAAATTTACCTATAGATCGGACTTTTACAACCGAATTACTGGGTTTCCAGAGCACACATCAACACGCATTGGATGTGATCAGTTCTCGAGATTTTATTGCTGAAACCCTTTCAGCCTTAGCTATCTTAATGACTAATTTGTCTCGATTTAGTGAAGAGATTGTCTACTGGACAACATATGAGTTTGGTTTAATCCAGCTTAATGATAGTTTTGCTTCTGGTAGTTCGATCATGCCACAAAAAAAGAATGCTGATGTAGCTGAGCTGACAAGAGGACGTTTTAGCCAAGTTCTAGGGGCACTAGTCGATTTACTGAGTAATCTGAAAAGTTTACCCTTAGGTTATAATAGAGATCTTCAGGAAGATAAGCCACCACTTTGGCGTTCATTTGATACAGTCACCGCATGTCTGAAAATTTTGCCCAAAATGTCACAGACATTAACATTCAATACCGACCGAATGGCTCAGTTATGCCAAGCCAATTTTTCAACCGCCACAGAGTTAGCCAACTACTTGGTACAAGAAAAAGGTATACCATTTCGACAGTGTCACGATATAGTCGGTAACGTCGTTGGCCAACTAGTAAAAAGCAATCAAACTTTTGACAATTTAGATAGAACTGCAAGCCTGCTCGCAGAAATGTCAATCGAAATTTCTATATCAGATTTAGCCTCCATTTTGGCACCGAGGGAAGCACTACTTCGAAATAAAAGTAGTGGAGGAACATCACCTAAGGAGGTAAAAGCTATGATAGAAGAATTTGAACACCAGTTGGAAAACATCGAAGCTAGTATACGGTCTCGAACTGAACAAATTGAGTTAGCCTACGAACGAACTCAAAAAATAGTAAAAAGCACAATACAGAATCCACCGGTGTAAATTTTTCCTTTTTCGTGCATCTTGGCCCTACCGAATCATATTCTCTTGAAAAAACTTATTCTTTCATCTTCGTCCTAAAGTTCTAAGATATTTATTAAGAAATGTAAATATTGAACGATCTTTATAAAAAGTAGCTGAAACATTGTTTAATCTTTAGCATAATAATTTCTGGGCTGGTGAAATTTGCTGTTTGTCGCAAACCAAAATGGAAATCTTGTCAGTGGTCCCTGAGGTGAATTCATAATCACTTCTGCTGTAATACAATTCTATTTTTTACACTCATCTCGTTTACAGTACTATTTTTTAATTAACCATTTTCATTTTTCCAAAAAATCATGTTGTTCCGTAAACGAACCGCTTACCCTAACCAGTTAAACAAACTAGAGTCAATTGTTATTGGGCGTTACTTTGGACATACTTGATGATTAAACTCCGCCCGAAGATTGGTTAGTATCCTAGTGATAATACACACACCGTGTATTTGAGGGAAATTACAATACGTGTATACGCCCATACTTAGCGGAGAATACGGATGGATCTATTCTGACTAGCAACATTTACGAAACAACTTATGCCACATAAAAAACGAATCGCTCTTTGCTTACTTTTATTTCAGTTTTTGATTACTACATACAGTGAAAACTACCAAAAACAGAATGTTTCCGTTTTGCCTTTTTCCGGCTGGAAGGGACAAAATGCTGATGGTTTTCAATCGGCGCTAACTAATAAAATTATCCACCGAATAATCAACTCTCAACGTTTCAATGTTATTGACCGAGTGAACTTGGAACGAATTATTGAGGAACAAAACCTTCAGTTATCTGGTGTTATTGACGAAGATACAGTAGTACAAGTTGGAAGATTAGCCGGTGTACAAAGATGTATTATTGGTAATTTTACAGGTAATTCAGTTGAATATTATCCGGCTAAAAAAAACGACCAAGGGGAAATTATACGACCTAGCTACTACGAATCTAACGTTAGTGCCACAATTCGTATGTTATCTGTCGAAAGTGGATATTACGATAAATCCGTGGAAACCGATGCCCGCGAACGGGGAGAAAATGCGGATGCTGCATTTTCAAAAGCACTGGACAAACTAGCTGAATCAGTCGTTACAGAATTTGAAAGTCAATTCCCCATTCAGACTGTTATCAAACAAATAGACCATTCAACTGTTACTATTGCACGGGGTAAAGATTCGGGAGTCAAAATTGGTATGACATTCATAATCTACCGGTTTCAACCTCTACCAAATGAGATTTTCGACGAAATTGTAATTAACGATGATATACCGGAAAATGGGGTTATGAAAATTACTTCGATTGACGCCCAGACAGCAAAAGGACGTCTTTTCGGTGACTTTAGTGAAGTAGCTGTGGGCAATCTAGTTCGAGAAACTCTCAGACCAATCAAGATTGAAGCTAATATCTTAGAGAAGTCATTTGGTGGTATTACTGTTAATGCTGGTGCTGATTTGGGGTTAACAAAAGGTGCAACTTTCAAGGTTATGAAACGACAAAAAGACTTGACGGACCCGGAAACGGGCGAAGTCCACACTAATCGGTTTAAACCTGTTGGAACTGTGATGATTACAGAGGTACACCAAACTTTTTCTCGCGGCCGGATTGCTAAAGGACGGTACTTCATCCGTCGGGGAATGAAACTGGAACAAACCACCCCCTTTTACGGTTGGTTGGGTTTAACAATTAGTTACGGTATGTTTAGTCTGAAAAGCGAAACGAATCGAAAACAAGAATATTTTAAAGTCGATAAATGGAATAGTACTATCACACCAGTTTCATACACAGAAAGAGACTCATTAGTGAATAGAGGGTATGGACATACAATCATATCAATGGATTATTCTAATAAAGATAACCTTCCACTAACTGGTTTTCTGATTCAGGCATCGGCTTATTTAAGGAAACCAATCAGTCAAATCTCGATTGGAGCTGATTTTAATTATTATAACCTCGGTGAAGAATCAGATTTAACATCGTTGGGAGTAGATTTGAAACTAAGCAAACATGTTGGGATTTTACCTGAAATTTTGTTTTTGAGCCCGATTATTGGTTTCGGTTTCGGGCACTGTCAGCAAAAAATTTCCAGCGATATTGTTCAGTTACTTAGTGAAGGCAACGACGATAACGTGACAGCACAGTCTTACCATTTTATTGTTGGTCTTGATACAAAGTTGAAATTGGGCAAGCTAGTGGCTTGGGCAAATGCTAGCTACAAAACTTTAAGTTTCACAAATTGGAAATACCAAGTAGATAGCGGAACGAGATCTGATGATGGAAAAATCCTTACAGAGGATAAGTCAATTGATAATAAATATGTGGTATATCCAAGTATAAAGATACCTTACGCGGTTACTATTGGTATAGCTGGTGAATTTGACATTCACTTTCTCAACTAGTTGTTTAAGGAATTAATGATGAAAAGACTCAGTTTTTGGACATTTTTTTTTGTCATTTCAATAGGTTGCAACAAAGCGAGTGTGAGAAATACCTTTTCTGAAGATTTTGATTTGCAACATCGATACAAAAGCCAAAATACAATCAACAAGTCGAAACTATCTGTGGCAACACCCGAATGGCTAATAGTGAGACCATCTAACGACCTCTATTATATGGGCATAGGCCAAGCTAATATAAATGATAGCAATTATGCACAACTAGCTAAAAACCGAGCCTTAGCCCAAGTTGCTGAGGAAATTTCAGTTACAATTTCGAGTGAAATGATCAATACAGCAGTTGAAATCTCGGGTATGCTAGAAAGCGATTTTCAGGAAGATATTCGTACTTCGACCGAGAAAGAGTTAGAAGGAGTAGAAACAGTAGGTTTTTGGCAAGATCACCAATTTTATTGGGTCTACTGTAGATTGAACAAAACCAAATACAATCAACGAAAAGCTCAAAAAATCGATCAAGCAATACAAACATCATTCAGCCTTTACCAAAAAGCTACACGTCAACTCAACGCCGGTGAATTAGCTAATGCCTTACCCTTATACTTACAAGCTCTTTTGCCTATTCAAAATTACTTAGCTCAATCATTAACAGTTAAACAGGATCAAAACTCTACTATCCAACTACAAAACCAAGTTTATCTCCAGATTCGGCAGATCTTAGGGCAAATAAGAATAAGTACTGATTCTCCCAAAGTTTCCATTAAGCTAGGTCAACCCAGTTTCAGTCTGTTAAAAGTCATAGTTGAGTCATCAAAACCACTAAGACAAATACCAATTCGATTTAGCAGCATCAGTCTTTCCACCGATTCTACATCCACCGTATTAACTGATCAGAATGGAGTTGCTTCGACACGTATAGCCCCTAAAGAATTCAATATAGAAGAGACTCAGATTGCGGAAGCAAAACTGGATTTGTTCGCTTTGATTGGTTTTGGCGAAATTACATCGAAGTATTTGAGAATGTTGATTGAAGATTTTCCAGTGCCGACTATCAGGTTTATCGTAAAGATAATTAAACCATCAATTTATATGGAATCAGTAGAAACAAACATGGGCAAGTCTCCATCTGTATCATATATAACAGAAAAAATAAAAGGAGTACTCGTAGATGCAGGCTTTACATTCAAGGAAAATGTAGTTGACGCCGATTTTATAATCAATCTACACGCTAGAACAAGAGCAGGAAGCGAAGTTTTTGGCCAATTTGTCGCTTACGCCGATTTAACGATAGCCGTAACAAACAAAATCACTGATCAGGAAATTTACCATCAAGGGTTAGTAAATATCAAAGGTATACATACCAATTACTGGGAAGCAGGACTAAAAGCGTTGGAAAAGGCTAGAAATCAGATAAACGCGGATGTTACCCCCAATTTACTTACAGCAATCCAGAAATAGTCGGTCAATTATCGATAGACGCTAACCGTTTTCCCTGAAGTGGATTACTTTATTGATGGCGTTAATATATGCTTTTGCGCTGGCCTCTATAATATCAGTGCTAGCTCCGTGTCCAACAAATGAACGACCTTGTTCTTTTACCTTGACGGTTACTTCTCCAATCGCATCCATTCCTTCTGTTACAGACCGGATTTGGTAATCTGATAATGTTGGAGAAAAACCTGTGACACGTGAAATGGCCTTATAGGTTGCATCGACCGGACCATCACCTGTTGCTGCTTCAGTCACTGCTCCCCCTTCGGTTGTTATACCGACCGTAGCAGTTGAAGTAATCTGATTTCCACTGAAAACCTGAATGTGATCAAATTGGTATCGATTTTCACTGACCAGAACAGTTTTTGATTCGTCTTGCATAATAGCTTCAAGATCAGCATCATGTACTTCTTTCTTTTTATCAGCTAAAGAGAGAAAACGTTCGTATACCGAATCAAGTTGTTCTGTTTCAACATCATAACCTAATACAGCGAGACGGTGGCGTAATGCATTTCGGCCAGATCTCGGACTTAATATAATCTGGCTCTCTTGCAAACCAACCACTGTAGGGTTAATAATCTCAAAAGTATCTCTCTGCTTAATCACTCCATCTTGATGAATACCAGAACTGTGGGCAAAGGCATTGGCTCCGACAATAGCTTTATTGGCTGCTACAGGCATTCCCATAGTCCGACTTACCAGCCGGCTAATAGGTATAATTTCGGTTGTGTCAACATCAGTATGAACATCTGCAAAATGATCACGCCGGGTGCGAATAGCCATAACAATTTCTTCCATTGAGGTATTACCCGCACGTTCACCCAGTCCATTCACTGTACATTCAACTTGTCGCGCCCCATTTTTGATCGCTGCAATACTATTAGCAACGGCTAACCCCAAATCGTTATGACAATGAACACTAATAATAACTTGATCAATATTACTAACGTTCTGTTTTATACTGGTAATCAACTTGCCAAATTCTGAAGGTATAGCATAGCCAACAGTATCAGGTATATTAATAATGCTAGCGCCTGCTTCAATAGTAGCTTCTATGATCTCAAAAAGATAAACGGGATCAGTCCGAGCTGCGTCCATCGGCGAGAATTCAACTGTTGGGCATAAATCTCGTGCATACGCAACTGATTCAATCGACGACTTCAGAATAGTGTCTTCATCTGAGCGCATTATTCCCTTGATGTGAATCTCTGATGTACCAACAAAAGTGTGTATTCTAGGTCGTTTTGCATCCCTGATTGCCTCCCATGCATCAGTAATATCTTTTTCAATAATCCTGGATAATGCACAGATTTCTGGTCCCTCAACTTCACTGGCAATTCGACTTACAGCTTCAAAATCAGCAGGAGAAGAGCGTGGAAAGCCTGCTTCTATAACATCCACATTCAGAGCGGACAGATGTTTTGCAATTGCCAGTTTCTCATTACCGTTTAGGGCTGCGCCAGGCGTTTGCTCCGCGTCCCGCAACGTTGTATCAAAGATCAATATTTTTTCAGACATACACGTCGACCCCTATATGTTGCGGTTGCAACTCAGTCCATATTGCGCCCGATAGCAGTAGCTAAATGTTTCAAATCATTCATCAAAGTACTAAATTGGTCTGGAAAAAGAGACTGAACACCATCACCAGTCATCGAATTGTCTGGATCGTGGTGAACTTCTAAAATGAGGCCGTCGGCACCGGCTGCAATCGAAGCTTTTGACATTGGAGCAACATAACTACGTATTCCCGTTCCATGGCTTGGGTCTGAAATAATTGGTAAATGGCTGAGTTCTTTGATCGCAGGAATGGCGTTGAGATCAAGTGTATTGCGAGTATGTGTTTCAAAAGTACGAATTCCTCTTTCACATAAAATTACGTTGGGGTTACCTTCAGATAGAATATATTCAGCTGCCAGCAACCATTCTTCAATGGTTGAAGAAAAACCACGCTTTAGTATGACAGGCTTTTGTTGTTTCCCAACTTCACGCAACAGGTAGAAATTTTGCATGTTCCGCGTACCCAACTGAAAAATATCAGTATATTGGCCTACCAATTCGACTTCGTGTGGAGTCATTACTTCAGTAACAACACCAAGCCCAGTTTCATTTCTAGCGCAAACTAGCATTTCAAGGGCAGACTTTCCAAATCCTTGAAAGCTATATGGACCAGTTCTTGGTTTAAAAGCCCCACCTCGAATAAAATTAGCACCTGACATTTTGATTTCTTGAGCAATTCGGACAATCTGATCGGTGTTTTCCACAGCACATGGGCCTGCAATCACGATTAGTTTTTTGCTACCGATTTTGGTTCCGTTAGACTCTATAACTGTAGGTTCATCCCGAAATTGCCGGCTTGCCAGTTTATACGGAGCTGAAATTGGCATAGTGCGATCGACTCCTTTCATTGACTCGATAGGTTGATTGGCCAACTTTGATTTATCTCCAATAACGCCGATAAGCGTATGTTGTTCACCTGTTGATTTTTGGGCTTGCAACCCAGCCGACTCAATTCTTGAGACAACCTTGGCAATGTCCTCATGTGTTGCCTCAGTCTTCATAATGACAACCATTTTTATACCCCTCTTCTATTGTTTCAGTTGTGTTTTTTTACTTATGTCTTTAGTACAATTTTTCGTAAAACTGAAAGCGCCCACCACCGACTAGTACCTATTCGATGGTGGGCGCTTTATTCAAGTCTTTCCTGTTTGTCTCTATGTTGTTCCCATAACCCACTCGTGTCTGAAATCCGAGTAATAAAAGAAATACAAAAAAAATAAACTAGGATTCCAATCCACGTCAGTACTCAAGACCATACTAGATGTGCTTTTCATAAGATATCATTAATTTAAAATCGACGTACGAAGGCCAAACTTCCCTATTTTAGCTAACAGCCTAATTTGTGTCAAGTGTTTTTAAATCTGCCGCCCTGAACGAGCCAATACATGTTAATATTAAATAATTGAGGATGATAACTTTTCAGACGAGGAACAAATAAATTTTGCCAAAATTTCTTTTTCTGTTACCTATTTGGGTTCATTTACTAGCAATGGCAGGCGCTTTTGGAACAACCATTACTTGCGTTTTCTTATCACGAACGATTCCAGAGAACCAAGATGATGTGGTATGGCGTATACCACAAATGTTTTTGGGGCTAACCTTTTTGACTGGTTTATTACTAGTATACTTACGCTTTACGTCAGCAATGAACAGTGGAACAGTACTGGGTATACAGTTTTGGAGTATTACTGGTTGCAAGCTGGCTTTACTACTTCTTTCTGGTGCGCTTTCGGGAATTGCCAGCAAAAAATCTAAAGCAGGTCAGGCTTCGAGCTTCTTATGGGTAGGAACAGCATCTATGTTTGCTGTAGCATCTTTACTTGGTTTAAGTGTTTGATAATCAGTTTGTTTCGTTTAATAGCTGGATTATCTCTTTTTTAAGTTTTTTCATGGCATATTGATCATCAGAATTATAATAACCCCGTATACGTTGCTGGCTGTCCGAGAGAATGAAGTATGGGCTATGATTAACAAGTTCTGTTTTCGACCCAACCTTGAAACCTTCCCAAGCTAACCGATGGATCTTCTTTTCGTCTCCGGTCAAGAAAAGCCATTTTTTATCCTCTATGCCGTAGGACTCAGCATATGTTTTCAGCCTTTCAGGTGAATCGTAAGCAGGGTTGACTGTGATTGAAAGAGATTGGAATTTTGAATTATTTTGGTGGCGGCGAAACACCTTAAGTTTCTTCTGTGTCATCATCGGACACACACTTGGGCAGGTAGTAAAAATGAAGTCAGTTAACGTTACTTTACCTTTCAGATTATCAGCCGAAAAAGAATCTGAGTACTGGTCGACGAGCTCAAATTTTGGAATACCACCAAGTATAGGCAAGGCTATTTTCTCAGAAGTGTCTTGATCACGACCGACTAAGATCTGTCGAGCTAAGGCAAGCGTACCTAGTAAAAAAACCAGAAGGATAACAACGAATCTGAACTTGTCCCACATTTTAATCAACTGGTTGAAAAAACTTTACTTGGAAGCTAAAACCGATCATTAACTACTACCAAGCGTCCCCTTCTTCGATTGCTTTTTTGACTTGATCTTCTTCCCACGTTTTATACTCATCATGCTCTAACACAATTAATTCGCCAATCATTTTATAGTGTCCAGATCCACATAGTTGAGCACAGCCAATCTCCCATCTGCTATCTTTCGTAGGATTCTTGGGTGAAGTCGCAGTTGGTGTAAAAGTGACGGGAATACTTGTACCAGGAATCGCATCTTGTTTAACACGCATTACAGGTAAAAAGAAGTTGTGGATAACATCGTAGCTTCCAACATGAACCAGAATTTTTTTATCAACCGGCACATACAAACGACCAACGCTAGCAAAGTCATCTTTTGCATTAGGGTCAGAACGGTCTAAACCAAGTGGGTTACTACTACCATCAATCAAGGTGGGGTCGGTTTTACCAAACACACCATCTAGTCCTGGATAGTGAATATTCCACTGAAACTGCTGGCCTAACGCACGAACTTCGACATCGTACTCGCTACCTTCCTCGGTTGCACTTGCAACTTCCTGAATCCAAAATGGTAACGAAAAAGCAATTAGTAGTACGGCTTCGATTAGTGCGACACCAATTTCAAGGTAACTAGAGTAATGGCTTTTAACGCCGTGATAATCAGCTTTGGGGTTTCGGTTTCGGCTAAACCGGAATAATGTGTAAACAAAAAAGATTCCCCAACCAACGAACAACACTAACATTAACCAATGGACATAAACAATTAGATTATCAACCCTGTCGCCATGCGTGGAAGCATTAATAGGCATCCAAATTTGCAGAAATGATTTCATTAATTATATCCTTCCTGTAGAATTTCTGTGTTTGCTGGTGATTTCATTACTGATTGGAATCTTTTCGAACGGGACCTAAAGTTCAGGAAAAAAATACCAAAACTCACAAGCAAAAACCCAATGAATCCGAGTAAAACGAATATGGCACCATTCATGCCTTGCGTCATTTTTGAATTTGGATCTCCGAAGCAGACCGCACACGCTACAACACTTTTGTTTTGTAAATTCAAGAAAAAAATCGAGAACAACAATGCTAGACGTTTCAAAACGTATCTCCTGAATCAGGTAATTCTCGTACTTTCTTAATGAAAACAAACAAATAAACGGTTAGTCCAACACCTAAGGCAAAGGATATAAAGGCTGAAATTAGTTGGATAACTCCCCCCTGTTTTATACACCAGATACCGAAGAAGAAAGCGAGAGCTACACTAACAAAAATGAAGAATACGTGGAATGCTCTAAGGGACACGATGATATCTCCGTTGAGGTTTACAGCATAAGATAAAGGATTGGAAACAAGAAGATCCAGACCAAATCCACAAAGTGCCAATATAGGCCTGAACATTCAATTCTGTTGGTGAAACGTTCGGGTTCTGTATACCACATTTTAGCGCCAGGCAATAGCAAATACAAGTTAACAACAACTCCACCAATGATGTGTAACGCATGCAAGCCCGTCATAGTAAAATAGATAGCGTAGAAAGTGTTAGTCTTGGGAAAATACCCATGCGAAAATTTTTCTCCGTATTCAAATCCTTTAATTACCAAAAACCCAACGGACAGAAGAATAGTTACTGCCATGAATACTTTATAACGGCCCAAGTTATTCATCTTTAAAGAAGCCCAAGACATGACGATTGTTACACTTGAGGTAATTAAAAGAATAGTATTAAGGGTTGCAACTGGTACGTTAAGTTTTTTTACGCTGTTATGCCAGACACCCTCAGGTGAACCAATGTAAAGTAGTATTAAAGTCGAAAACAGGGCTCCAAATAGCATGACTTCGGAAGCCAAGAACAGCCAAATTCCCATTTTTCCATTATAGACTCCAGTATCGGGTCTAGGTTTTACGGTATATGGAATATCCATTACTACGCCTCCGTCTCTTTCAAAGTCTGTGGTAAGAAATCAGTATTGTGGCCTGGAACACTATATTCATAAGGCCCACGGTGGACTTCCGGAATTGTAGCAAAGTTTAAATGAGGGATAGGCGGTGATGGAGCTGCGCACCACTCCAATGTGGTTGCTTGCCATAAATTATCATCAGCTTTTTCTTTCGAAAATAATGAGCCAAAGAAGTTGAAGATAAAGAACAATTGGAAAAATGCTAATCCGATGGCACCATGAGTGCTAAAAGTATTAAGATTTAATACCTCTTGTGCATGCGCATAGCTAACTCCGCCATCCCATAGCCTACGCGAAACTCCGGCTAATCCCATAGCGAACATAGGCATAAATACTAGGTTCATGCAAATCATAGAACCAAAGAAGTGGATTTTACCCAATGTCTCATTCATTCTTTTCCCTGTCACTTTTGGGTACCAGTAATATATACCTGCAAAAAGAGCAAAGATAGTACCTGGTGCAACCACGTAGTGGAAATGACCTATAACATAGTAAGTATCGTGCAAATGAATGTCACTCGTATTTAGGCCCAGAGGGAGACCTGTTAAGCCACCAATACCAAACATTGGTAGAAAACCAAGAGCAAATAGCATCGGTGTGTTAAACCGAATCGCTCCTCCCCAAAGAGAAATAAAGAAAGCTGTCAAAATTATTACGGACGGAATAGAAATGATCATCGTTGTTGCTTGGAAGAAAGCACTGATGGCTGTTCCCATTCCGGTCATATACATGTGATGGGCCCAAACCATAAAAGACATGAAACCCAAGAAAATCGAGGCATATACCATCGATTTATACCCCCAAAGCGGCTTACGAGTATTGTTGGCTATTATTTCACCAACGATTCCCATGGCAGGAAGAATCAAAACGTATACTTCGGGGTGAGCTAAAAACCAGAATAGATGCTGCCACAATAATGGGCTACCACCAGAATAATCTTGAACGACATCACTCACAACTAACCCGCTAGGCATGAAGAAACTGGTTCCTGCAACTCGATCCATCAACTGTAAAATACCTGCAGCTTCGAGTGGAGGGAAAGCCAACAGCAGTAAAAATGAGGTAACCAACTGAGTCCAGATAAAGAAAGGTAACCTCATGAAGGTTAACCCCGGGGCACGGAGTTGGAATATAGTAACAATAATATTGGCTGAGCCTAGTAGAGAAGAGGTAATAAGAAAAACCATCCCCAGAAGCCACATAGTTTGACCATCCCAGAAAGCACCTTTACCAGCCAAAACTGAGAGTGGAGCATAAGAGGTCCACCCAGATTGTGCGGCTCCGCCAGGTGTCAAAAAACCAAGCATCATCACGACACCTCCGACAAAGTAGACCCAATAACTAGCCATGTTCAGTCGAGGGAAAGCCATGTCTGGCGCACCAACTTGTATCGGAACCATATAATTACCAAAAGCACCAACAGCTAATGGTACTACTCCTAAAAAGACCATAATGGTACCGTGCATTGCCCCGAACATGTTGTATTGGTCTTGGGTGATGAATGCATTCTCAGGATAAGCCAATTGCCATCGCATCGCCAACATAAGACAGAAACCAACCAAAAGGAAGAACAGGCTGGTAATACCGTACTGAATACCAATAACTTTATGGTCGACGGAAAAAATATATTTCCGCCAGAACCCCTCATCGTGGTGATCGTTATGGTCGTGATGATGTTCTGCCATTTCTCGTTCCTCGTTTATTCTATTCGTTCACTTGTATTCTATATTGTACTTTCTTGTTTAGGATTTCGACAGCGTGAAGTCAAGTTGGACTGATTGACCGTCAGCAACCTCAATTTCTTTTGTTTGTTCACCTAATCGCTCGTGCCAAATCTCAACTGTGTACTTACCCGCAGGAAGGTCTTTAATTTGGTATTTGCCATCTTTCTCTGTGACATGAAAAAACGGATGGGAAACAACGCTAACGTAACTCTTCATCCACGGGTGAATATCACATTTAACAAAGAAGATTTCTTCTTCATCGTACGCCATCTCTAATTCACCGCCTTTGTTAACGGCTTTGTTGAAGGCTTTGTTTTTTTCTGATAATGTGTGTACATTATGTGGGACACTGTCTGAGTTTTTAAACTTAACCGTCTGGCCAGCCTGAACTCCCAGGACGTGAGGAGTGTAAACACAACCCACTTGATCCATTTCAACAGGAGCAGAAGGCGGATCGTATTTGGCATTACTTGGCAGTCCGCTTTTAATTTTGACGACAACATTGCCAACGGTATTATTTTCACCCAAAACCAATGCTTCCGATATAACATCTGAACTGTGCTGTTCTTTACACTCAGCTACGGCTCCCATATCCACGGTCTTCAACTTTGGGACTGTGCCGGAGAAATTGATAATACCTGATATAGCAGCTGTACCTGTAGTGCTAGTTTCAACTACTTTTGGTTTAGTGGATGTGGTTGCTGTAGATGGTCTTTTTGGGGGAGCAGGTTGGTCTCCACCACAACCGATAATGTAAGTCGCTATTAATAATAAAAAAAGTGCGTGGCCCCAAATAAATGCTGTATGGTGGATGCGCTGATTCATTTAATTATCCTTCTCAAACCTTTCAGCAAGAAAGTGTTCAAATTGTTCGATCTTAGGAGGGATATCGAATCCCCGGAATTCACACCGGCAATCATAACAAATAGCCATGTCTGCCACGTGTCTGTATAATAGGATGTCAAAAGCCGTGAAAACGGACAAACTACAAATCGTAATAATTAGGAAATAACGGTAACCGATCACGTAACCAATGATTGCAGGTACTATGAACCCGCCCAAAATAACAATACCACAACCGAGCAAGTGATTGAAATCTTTTTGCCGGTAAAAATATCTACAACCACAAAAAGAGCAACTTTCCAGAGGAGTCCCCTTGGAGGACCAATTTGCACCACATTGATTACAACTACCAATGTGTGGTAGCAACTTACTTTTATATTTGAGAGTAAACGGTTCATCACAGTTAGGGCATTCACCCGATATTGTTCGCATTACAGAACCAACCCGTACTCTAACAAATAATACTTATAGGCTAATTCACCCATTAAGATTGAGGTCACGAGTACATACAAAATTCCTGTTGCTGATTGGGTCGACTGAACTTTTATAGTTTCATAAACCATATATGTCAAGATCAGAGGGAAAATTACCCCAAAAAATAAGCCAACACCGAGTAGTAAACCATCTATCGTTTGCAAAAATTGAAACATTGATATCAATTTACCTCTGTGATCAATTTGCAAGGTTGAGGCCGCGAAACCGCTCCATAATAGCCGTACACCTAGCAAACCCCATAGCAATTTGGTTGCTTTATCTAGCAGCGAGATAGGTAAATCTATAACGTTTAAATACCAATGACCAAGGACACCAGCAAAAATTGCCGCACACAGAACCAGACTACCCAAAAATGAGAGTAAGGTTTCGAATTCCCAATTGGGTGAGGCTATTATGCTACGACCGACTACTTGGAACAAAACCATTACACCCAATATTGAAGGAAGAGCAATGATTTCTACCCGAATTCGATTTCGATTCCAGAACGAAACGGTAACAGCAAGTAAAGCAATAGACCATAGAATGGTCAAGCCACGAATCGGTAGTAAATACTGGTTACCAATTAATTCAACTAGATTAGGTAGCCACAAGCACGCTAACCCGGTTAGTACAGATAAACAACTGAAGCCAAGGTTAAATCTGTAGAAGCCAGTGTTAATTAATTTACTATCATTGACCCAAAAAAATAGAGGGTAGAAACAGGCAAAATTGAAAGCTGTCGTAATTAAGAGTTGAGACAACATCAGTAGCCGACTCGCTGAACTACACTTACTCGGTATTCAGAACGTACTTCTTAATTGCTTGGGTTTCTGCATCTGGCAATTGCTGAACAACTTGATTAGCACTAAAGTTCAAAACATAATCTCTGAGTGCACGAACTTGGGCCCCATCATCTCCACCTAATATTTCAGGGAATGCGGTACTATGTGTATACCCTTCAGAATCTTTCATTAGATCCTTATATCCTTCATAATAGGCAGGCATCTTGGTACCAGACATCAGGCCTGGTGCATTAGCGATCCAGTATGCCAACCACTCTGGTTTCAGTCGTTGGCTGGCTAGACTCCAGTTTGGTGCTTGATCTTTAGGTAGCTTATTCTGGGGTTCTTTATTTCCCATCCAGTGGCACTGACCACAATTGTGCCCATCTTTAGAAACTAGCTTTTCTGCCTCAGCATATTCTTTATTGGATAGGCTGATTTGGTGTGGGTCGCGAAATACGTTGTTTTGCCAAGAATCGACATCTACCCATTCGAAGTTTTCTCCTTTTGGCTCTAAATAATTGAAGTACTTGATAAGAATATTGATCTCTTCCTCAGTAAAATTATAGGTTGGCATCCTGATCTGAACCGCCGGTCTAACCATTTCAGGAGCTCGGAAGAAATGATACAACCAATCTGGTTGAACTTTTTGCCCTTCACCAATCAGGTTTGGCGGAATAAAACTAACCAAATCGGCTTTAGCTTCCATTCGAGATAAATCTTCGTACTCGGGCTGGTCCATCATCCAGTCAAATAACGCAGTCTTGATCGCATGCCCACGATCTTCAATCAAATGACAGCCTTGACAATTTTTCTCAGCAATAATGCTTTGTCCTTTTTCGTGGAAAACATTTTTTGCTGTTCTAGGCATGATCTTAGAAGCCTCAGCATCCTGTTTGACGAATCCCATTAGAGCGGTAACAATGGCCTCAACTTCCATGTCAGTAAAACCATAGTTAGGCATTCTGTATTTTTCCTGGAAGGATTTAAACTCATTAACAACATGTACACTATCTAAATTCGTTAGTTTTTCTGTGTCTAAATCCACGCTTGCATTGGTTCCCCAAATTCTGGGATTCTTCAGTTTCTGTGTAAACCAAGCGGAGTTAGTATGTGGTAGATGATCCTTGTATTTTTTCTTGCCTTTTTTATCTACGTATTCTGATTGTACTAAACCAAAGTCAAACTTTTTGACCATTTTACTTCCATGGTACGTCAGTTCGGCTCCCATAGGTTTGGCATCCTCGAATCCTGAAATTTCATGGCAGCCATAGCAGCCGTAATGACTGATCAGTTTTTTGCCGGTATAGCTAAGCTTATCCTCTTCATTCCAACTGGCTAATTGGGTGGTTATCTCGTCTCTAGTATAGGATCCTTGTAGAAACTCACCAGCAATTGTATCAAGCATCGCTGTATCATAATCAGCGACCGTGGTTTGATCAAACCCTTTTTGATTTAATGAGAGCAAGTACTCAGTCAAATCGGCGGCTTCTTGGTTTGTCAACCTCAAGTTCGGCATCATAGTATTTGGGTTATACTCTTGCGGATTTTTAATCCAACTATATATCCACTCAGCCGACGCTTTTGTACCAATACCTATTAGGTTAGGCCCATATTCTTTACGAATTTGGTTCCTCTTGTCAGCAATGTTTTCTGCCTCTTTAGTAGGCTCAGGCGCCACCTGATGACATCCTTGACAACCAAGTGCTCCAAACAAGTTTTTTCCAGTATCTTTATTCCCTGATTTAGGGATTTCACCCAATTTAAAATCAAGACTCTGTTCAAATATGTAGTGAGTCATTGCTTGTATTTCAGTGTCGTTTCGAATACCAGATTCAGCCTGCTTTGTGTCACTTTGGTAACGATGATTTAAAAGCAGACCGACATCATCCGTTGGATCGCTGTCGCCGGATCCATAAAAAGATGGCATCCAACTATTATGCCGAAAGTCTCTTGGGTTTTTGATCCATTTTTTGGCCCAATCCCGGTCTTTTAGTTTTGATGCAACTTTTCGTAAAGATGGACCAATATTGTTTTTTTCCATCCTTGGTCTATATTTTTCTATAGCATGGCAGCCATAGCAGCCCGATTTTTCGATCAAAGCTAAACCCAAGTTTAGTTTATCTGCACCTTCTAGATTGGTTGCTTCAGAATGACATTTGAAACAACCCGCCTCCGTGTACTTTTTGGGATACATGGGTCTTGGCCAATGATGCATTTGGTGCCAATCTTTCTCTTTCACATCTCCAGAGCCTATCTCACCATGGTGCCACTTCAAATCCTGTTGGTGTGTTGAAGGCATGTGGACAGTAGATACGAAGCTAGTACCCCTTCCTCGCCCCGCGTGACAACTAGTACATCCAAATGCCTCGTACGCATGAGGTGAGCTACTACTGACAAACAAATCTAAATTAGGGTGTGCATTGTAAGGAGGAGGTTCATTCACAAATTCTGGTTTGTCCATTCCTTGGTGGCAACTAACACAACGATCAACTTTTGGTACTTTGACAAAATTCATGTCTTCGGTTACATCATTGACAACTACCTGTTGTATACGATAGTAGGGGTTAGTCAAATCTAGAATTGGTAAGTCTCTGACGGCATCAGCAATTTTATTTGCAAAACTCATACGGGCTACTTCCACTTTTTCGTGCTGTCTAGCTAATAGAACCTTCTCTTTGCCGAATTGTTCTTCAAATCTTTTGTCTATGTCTTTTTCCTGCGCTCTTAATTCTTGCAGGCGCTTTTCTTGCTCTCGGACTCTGACATCGAGTTTTTCCTGTTCTAATTTCTTTTGCCTAGCTTTCTCTGTGTCCGCAGCCAGCTTTTTCCTTAGTTCGTCTGCATCCCCACCGTTGCCAACTTGAGCTTCTTTGTATTCATAAGTTAATTTATTGAGCTCAGCTTTAGCAAATTTGTAATCCTGATCTACGACATAAAACGCGTCATTGGCAGCTTTTAAGTCTTGTTCTGCTTCGATGCGATCTTCAGCAGTACGGATTTGATATTTTTCCCATTCAGCTGCTCTTTGGCCATCTATATATTCGTTAATATCATATCCGGCAGCAAGTTTTTCGGATTGTATCTTCCTGAAGTTTCTCTGATAATGTTTCCAAGACCTTTCATAGTCGTCAGCGAACATCCATACTAGCGAAACAAGCAGCACAACGCTAGTAACAGCGAAAATCCGGTTTAGCGTGATAGATTTATAGTATTTTTGGTCTTTATTTGTTAGCACTTCTTATTCCTACCGTGTTGCCTATATAGATTTTGTGTCCAAGGTGTTTTTGGCTTTGTATCATCGGTCGATTTAGTTGTCTCCATCCTTTGTATGGGCCCTACCATCTTCACTTTTTACTGTCCCCATACAACTATGAATCGAATCTCGATTGATGAACGACTTCACTATATTGAATTCAATTTTTAGATCTTTCATAAAGCAATTACCCATACGAACAAAAGCCTCCTGACCTAAAACTTGAAAACAGCCTTTCCTAGCCAAGGATTACACTATTTTGCGAATCAAGATATAAACTGTTTCGTCTAATATGAAAGCTAAGAGATCAACCTACTATCATCTATATGTTCAAGAAAAACTCTGGTATTGATATTATGTACTGGAGATTTAGAGTCCATCGCAAGTACATTTTAATTGGCAGACCGGCCATTGATAATAGCAGGATGACAAACACGCTGTAACGTATTAAGCCAAGCTTTTCAACATAAGATTTGAGAAAAGTCTTAGCTAAAATCCCTGGTAAAGCAACTAAATAGAAGGTCGCACCGACAAGGCCAAATATCTCCCGTATAGCGAAGTTTTTCGGTAGGGGCTGATTTAAAAATTTGACCCAAATTAACTCAGATAGATTGATACTGTTTAGAACAAGAACCTTGTGTTCATCCCACTTTTCGAAAGGCCCGAAGAAATTCCAGTTGGGCCCGCGCAAAAAAGTACCGAGTATGACCATGTAGATCCAAAGCACCCACCACCCAAATAAGAATATGGACAGCTCAGCTTTTCGCTCTGTGTAAGAATAATAGCCGTTGCCTTTCTTGTTCAGATCGATATAGGGGATTGCCATTAGTCCTACAATAATCAATGTTGGAAACATTACCCCCGCTAACCAAGGATCAAAGTAAACTAGCATTTCTTGCAAACCTAAGAAATACCAAGGAGCCTTGGCAGGATTCGGTGAATCGGCTATGTTAGCTGGTTCTTCCAAAGGCGCCTTTAAAACTATTCCCCAGACAATTAAACCAACAGAACAGATGATTAAGCTGATTAACTCAACATAAATCAAATCTGGCCACACCAGGACTTGACTATCTAAATCATTAGGATCCGAATACTCGTCAGGCTTCTCATTATTGGCTAGCCGCTTGTCATTCTCCACTGCTTGATGCATAGCCAAACCCGTTAAGAACGGCATAACGTAAAGCAGTAAAACAATCGGTATATTGTCAGGTTTTGTTATAACTGATCTAAAAGTTTCATCAAACCTTATGCCGAATAACAAAACACCGGTTAAGAGGCCGAAGAAAACGATCCCGCCCTTAGCTGTCCATAGTTTTTCAATACGTAATTTTTTATTTAGCTTCATAAACCAGTTGTTTGGTGGAAATATGAAGAAAAAGGTTACGAATAAAATACTAAAGGAGATTACTGGGTCAGTAAGTGTGTTGAATACATCTTTTATCGCTTGAATCATTGCTAACTCTACTATTATTTCTTATTCGTCTATGTTGGGCCTGAAATTCCACCATCTTTACGAACTCGCCAAAAATGAACGGCCATGAAAATCATAATTACGAAGGGCAAACCTATACAATGCAAGACATAGAATCTCAAAAGAGTTGCTTCCCCTACAAATCGGCCAGCCTTCAACACAAAAGCTGCATCTGCCGCTTTGTGGACAAGCTTGACATCTCCAATTTGCATTAGCGAAGCGCCTGGGCCTTCAACCCCCAGGAACGGAGAAGCACCTCCCATATTAGCACCGACTGTAATTGCCCAAATGGCTAGTTGATCCCAAGGAAGTAGGTAGCCTGTAAAACTAAGCAATAAAGTTAGTGTTAGCAGTATCACCCCAACCACCCAATTAAACTCTCTTGGTGGTTTATAAGAGCCAGTCATAAAAACACGGAACATATGTAGCCAAACAGCCAGAACCATCAAGTGAGCACCCCAGCGGTGAATTTCTCGCATAATCCCGAGTGGTACCTGCTCCCCAATATCAATCATATCCATGTATGCATGCTCTGCTGTTGGTCGATAATAGAACATCAATAAAATGCCGGTAATAGTTAAAACTAGAAATGTGAAAAATGAAAGCCCCCCCATACACCAAGTATATTTTACCTTCACAGCATGTTTAGGGAGCCGGACTGGGTGGAGGTGCAAGAATACATTATTCAAGACTCCCATCATCCTTTGGCGCCGATCCCAGTTGGCAGGTAAACCGCCAGTCCTGAAGATCGACCGTATTATCACATTGTTGCCAATAGTTTCGCCGATTTGATCAAATAAACCGGGCTTTTTCGCTTGTCCATTTCTCATTATTAAATTACCTTTCCCGTTCTAAGCCCATGGAAGATAAGCATTTGCGTTTTCCCACTGACCTTTTTCCTTTTGGAATTTAATATTTTTATCAATCAAAATTTGACCATCTGAAGCAAGGCCAATCCAATATCTTTCTAGAGGACGAGGGGCTGGCCCCTCAAAGTGTACTCCGTTTTTTCTGAAACCGCTACCGTGACAAGGGCATTTAAATTTGCTTTCCCCTGCCAACCAATTTGGCGTACAGCCTAAATGCGTACAAACAGTGGATAATGCGTAAACGTAATCGTTCGTCCGCCCAATCCAGACTCCATATTTTTCTTTAAAGGTTTCATTGATAGCCCCAATAGTGTACTCATCAGGATAGCCAGCCTTGAAGGATTGAGGTGGTTCAAACAACACATTGGGGAAAAGATATCTCAGGAACATAGTCGCTGCTGCGGGAACTGCTCCTAAAAGAAAGGCTCCCCAACCTAACCCCATCGATAGCCAACCGCGTCGTTCTATTTTAAAATCCAGGATCGGTTTAACACTGCGCTTGATTTTCCCAGTCACAAAGGGGTGATCTTCACCGGTAGTTGTCGAACGAGCTGCAGCTTTTCTAGTTGGCGCGGGTTTTGCCGCTGCTGGTGCTGGTTTCGTAGCTGTTGATGCAGCTGGGGCAGTAGCGCTAGGCAGTCGACCGAATTTAGCTAGAATTTTGCGCCGAGCGGGAGACATTCCTTCAATATCCTCTACCTCTGTGGCTGCGGCAGGTGCAGATTCTACGGCAGGTGCAGGTTCTGGGGCACCAGCTGCAGGCAACTTACCTAGCTTAGCTAGCATTTTACGCCGAGCGGGAGACATTTCTTCAATATCATCCACTTCTGTAGCCTCGGTAGTTTCTGCCACAGGTTCTGAGGCTTCATCTGCAGGCAACTTACCTAGCTTAGCTAGCATTTTGCGTCGAGCTGGAGACATCTCTTCAATATTATTATCGTCGCTCATCTCTTACCTCTAAGGCTGTTTTTAATACCTCTATGTTTACATTTTTGTCATCTATTAAGCGGTCAATCGCTTCATTGAGCTCCGAATCGTTTAGGCTGCCAGCAGAATGTACTGCCACTGCGAGGATTCGATTTCGCTCGTTGATATCAACTGATTCGAATTCAGCTAGATAATCTGGTCGTAAAAGGTCTAGCAGGATAGCTTTTCCTGAAGTACTATTAAGTTTAGTCAGAGCAACCGCTGCGTCCCACCTCACATTGGGCTCTTCATCTTTAAGTGCTTCTTGCAATGCAGGTATAGCTGTAACATCACCAATTTCCCCAAGCGCGATCACTGAGGCCAGACGGATGGTATCCGACGGATCTTGAAGCAGAGGTAAAATCCCCTCAACTGCGGTTGAGTCGCCAATCATACCTATTGCAGAAACGACAAAAACTGTATCAGATTGATTTGGCTCTATAGCATCTAA
>Ga0163179_10000655_pt1 | contig 24636 bp, 23 predicted proteins | sample AtlANTMetagenome_FD_109643 | JGI IMG/M metagenome (GOLD analysis project Ga0163179, IMG submission 109643) | Marine eukaryotic phytoplankton communities from the Atlantic Ocean - Atlantic ANT 2 Metagenome | ecosystem: Environmental > Aquatic > Marine > Oceanic | place: North Atlantic Ocean...
GGAGACCTAGCATGAGTGAGATAAAAACAGATAAGCTTACTGGCACAGGTACTGCTGGCGTTATTGTAGTAACAGGTGAAGGTAATAGCACGACTACTAGCTTGCAACAGGGTCTAACAAAACAATGGTGCGCTTTAAATGGAACAGGGACTATTGCAATTCTTGATTCTTTTAATGTCAGTAGTGTAACTGACGTTACTACTGGAACTTATGGCTTTGTTTGCACATCTAATTTTTCAAGCGCAAATCATACCCCAAGTGGTGAAGTCGTAGCTGTAGGTAATTATTCTTCCATTGATTTAACTAACGCACCTGTGACTACAGGAATGAGTGGCTTAAGATGTTTTAATATAGGTGCGACTGGAATTGACAGTGCTTTTGTAAGTTATCAAAGTTGTGGAGATCTAGCATAATGGCAAATGGAAAAATAAAAGCAGATACGCTAGAGCATAGCACCGCTGGCGCACTTGATACATTGTATGTTGTTAGTGGAAGTGCAAAGGCGTGGATTAATATAGATATGATAAACGCAGTTACACTTGATAGTCTTAATAGTAGTGGAATAACTGATGTTAGTACAGGTGTGTTTAGAGACCATCTTGCCGCAGCCCTTGTTAATGCAAACTATGCAGTAACAACATCTGCAATGGACCCAACAAAAACTGCAAGTGGTGGAACAAACAGAACTGCTGATGGTACGCCATCAAGCACTACACAATTTGTTATGAGGGCATCCGCATATGATAACACCGCAAATGATGTTCCTGCCGCAGCGGGTACAGCAAACGGAGACTTAGCATAATGAAGACACCAGAGTTTCAAGGCACACACCTATTTGACAGACTATGCTGGGCAAAAGAAAACCTAGATAGCGTACAGTCTGACTATCGTGTAGTTTATGAAGACAGTGTAGATGAGTGCGCTAAGATATTGGTTCCTGACCCTAACTGGATGGCAGCAGCTATGCAAGGCGGCATCTTACCTCCCGTAGAAGTATACCACGAGTTAGCAAAGGATGAAGCACAACCTAACTTTACAAAACATACCCGTGGCTATTTACTACATGAAACACAGCCTATTGATGCTATGACTGAGGAAGAAGCTATTGAGTACCTTATAAAAAAAGATTGCCCACAAGCAGTGTGGAAAACATATAACGAAGGTAACCGCCTTAAAATGGTTATCTGTAAAAAAGAACAATTACCTCAAACTAGAGAATGGCGAAACGCATGGAAGATCGATCAAGATCTAATCGCTGCATAGGAGAAATAAATGGTAGATACATATATTAAGGTAGGTGATCAAACTCCTCTTGCGAGTTCTGTTACTGTACCTACAGACCGTAACTTCCGTGGTGCTTGGGTTCTTGACGGAACTGTAATCTCGGAAGATATGACTAGCGCAAAGGCTATATTTAAAGATAAAGTAAGAGAAGTACGTAAGCCACTGTTAGAAGCTAAAGACGTAGAACTTATGAAGGCGCTTGAAACTAGCGCAAGTACAACAGCTATTGCTACAGCTAAAAACGCACTTCGCGATGCACCAGCAGCTTCAGCTATTAATAGTGCAGATACAATTACAAAGCTAAAGGCAGCTTGGGATACATCATTACTTGGTGATAGCCCTTACTAGTAGGAGGCTATAATGGCATTAAGTAAAATAAAAAGTGATAGCATGACTGATAATGCTATCCAGAGTAATAGAAATTTTATAATTAATGGTGCGATGAAGGTGGCGCAAAGAGGTACAAGTGCCGTAGCTGCTGGTGCTGGTACTTATCCTAGTATTGATAGATTTAAGGCATGGGAAGACACAGATGGTGCGTTTACTGTAGAACAGTCTACTACTGCACCCGCTGGATTTACTACATCTTTGAAAGCGCAAGTGACAACTGCTGACACAAGTTTGGCAGCAGCACAGTACGCACAACTTAGCCATCAGATAGAGGCGCAAAACCTTCAGCATTTAAAGTACGGCACAAGTAGTGCAAAAACATTGACTTTATCTTTTCATGTGCGTTCTAGTAAAACAGGTTCGTACAGCATTACTCTTTATAAAGATGATGCGACTAAATACTTGTTTAGCAAAAGCTACACAATAGATAGTGCAAACACTTGGGAAAAGAAAATAATTACAATAACGCCTACGGCTGGTAGCACATCATTTATTACCTCTGCTGCAGGGGCTATAGCTAATGACAATGGCATTGGTTTTTATGTTTTCTGGAATTTAGCTGGCGGCACGACTTACGATGATGCAACTGATAATGCTTGGTCATCTAACACAAATCATTTTCATACAAATAGCCAAGTTAACTGGATGGATAACACTAGCAACAACTTTTATCTTACTGGAGTACAGCTTGAAATCGGAGATGTAGCCACCGCTTTTGAGACAGAGGACATAGGAACTACGTTATCCAAGTGTCAGAGGTACTTTTCAAAAAGTGATTTTCAAAGCGTTGTTCCAGCACAGGGTTCAGATAATAAATCTGTTACAACATCTATTGATATGGCAGCGGGTTTGTTAAGAACTACTGCTATTCCTTTTCCCTTTTATATGAGAACTGCACCTACAGTTACACCACTAAAAGAGGGTGCAGCAGGAGGTGGTAGCAATGGTCAGTGGGCCTATTATCAAGCTGGCACTTGGACATATAACTCATTTAGTGCAGGTACAATATCAGAGCAAATGTACACTGGGCATACTACTGGTGGTGCTGGGGATGGACAAGCCTATTATACACACATTAACTGGACAGCAGACGCGGAGTTATAATAATGAATATTACATCAGCAAAATATGTAAAAGATAAACCTAATGACACTGTTTCTGTAGTTACTGCTAATATTAATGGTGAAATTGTATATGTCCCTATGAATCCAGCCAACACACACTACGCAGAAATCCTACGTCAAGTAGAAGCTAAGACCCTAACAATAGAGGAGGCTGACTAATGCCATATGTAGGCAAACAACCCCTCGCAGGGGACTTTAAAAAACTAGGCGCACTCACAGCATCTGCTACAGCTACGTATGCACTTACTTTTAATAGTGCTGCATTTACGCCAGCTAACGCAGAGTCTTTGATTGTGTCGCTTAACGGTGTAACACAAGCACCTAATGACGCTTATAGTGTCAGTGGTAGTAACATTGTGTTTGCCTCTAACCTTTCTTCTTCAGATAGCATTGATTATATTCTCGCGCTAGGAGAAGTAGGTAATAGTACAGTACCAACAGATAACTCAGTTACTACAGCAAAGCTCAGTAGCACTATCAGTCGTGGTGGTGTAGCTAATATTCGTGTTAACCCTAACAGCCTTACAGATAATACAACGATTGCTAGTGGTGAGAATGCTCTTGTAGCAGGACCATTTACACTTGCAGCTACGTTAACTGTCAACGGCACATTTACGGTGGTGTGATATGAGTAAACTTTTTGTAGATGATATTGCCAATAAAACTGGTGGACAAAATTTAGTTATTAAAAATGGAACAAATACTGCGCTGACTATTGATAGCACTGGACGTATTGCAACACCAGCTAGGCCTTCTTTTGGTGCAAGAGGTTATGTTGGCGCAGTAACAGGACAGGGTTATCAAAGCACTAGTTACTTTGGTGTTATAGATCATAATGTTGGCAATTATTTTGAAAATAGCAGCACTACTGGTGCTAAGTTTACTGCACCTGTTGCTGGTGTTTATCATTTTATTCATTTTATGGGATTACGGGGGGCGCATAACAACTTTTGTTCAATTCATTTAGATAAAAACGGTGCGTTATATTTGGATGGTTGGGACACAAGTACACATGGCTCAGTGCATGGACACATAACTGTTTCAGCTTATATGCAGTTAGCAGTTGGAGATATAATAAGGGCTGGTTGGTATACTCCCTACAATGCTCCATCAACAGGAACTAACTACGGCGGCTTTAGCGGCTGCTTTATGGGATAGGAGGATAACATGGCTTCAATAATCGGAGTGGAAAACCTCCAACATACTAACGGTACTACAGCGGCTACTGTAGATAGCAGTGGTCGTATTCTTCAACCAGCTAAACCAGCGTTTCATGCTAGACTAACTTCAGGCAGCACTGAAGGAAAAACAGGTACGCTTGTTTTCAATTCAGAAGATTTTGACATTGGTGGAAATTACGATACGTCAAATGGGCGTTTCACTGCGCCAGTTTCGGGAATCTATTATTTTGCTTTTGATGGGCTTTGCGCGGGAAGCACTGGTGGTGCTGCATTAGCTGCTGGTAATAACGCAATGGTTAGCTTTATTAAAAATGGTTCAGAGGGTACATTTAGTACGAGGTCTTATAATTATATAACTGGGGGAACACAATATAACACTATGAACAGGATAGATTGTATTCAACTTGCCGCCAACGATTACGTTCAAGTTAAAGTAATTGCACAGTATATATACGTTGATGCAACTAATCTTTATGGGCCAGCATTTCAAGGCTTTTTAATAGGATAGGAGATACAAATGACAAGTATATTAAAAGTAGACTCCATCCAAAATGCGGCTGGTACTGTAATTATGCCAGTAATGGCTGGCGGGATTATTCAAACGCAATACACACAATTAACCACAGCGGCAACTCAAGCATGGAGTGCAAACACACCTACAGCGTTTACCGATTTAACTGTAAATATTACGCCAACAGCAACAAGTAGTAAAATTAAGTTAGAATGTCATATTGCAGGTGAGTTTGCCAGTGATTCCGCTACTTTTGACCACGTTGTGTTTTTCTACAGAGACACAACTGCTTTAAAATTTACTGGTTCTACTTCAGGTTCAAAGGTTGGCATTTCTGCTATAACAAGAACCCATTACGCCGAGGATGACAACAGCACTGGTGAAGTTGGTTACTTTACTTATTTTGACAGTCCAAACACGACATCACAAATTACTTATAAGCTAGGTATTGTTTCAAACATTGCCACAACTTTTCATATTAACACAACTGTGAGTAATGATGAGTATTTTGTAAGCAACATTGCGGCAACAGAAATAGCACAATAGGAGACAGATATGGCATTAACAAAATTAAACAATCAGTCTCTTAGCGCAGTAACAGCGGCTGGATTACCAGCAGGTAGTGTGTTGCAAGTTGTTAGTAATTTTATTACATCTGATTTTAATACAGCAAGCACAAGCTTTGTAACAACAGGTCTTGCACAAGCTATAACGCCTTCTTCAACTTCTAGTAAAATCCTTGCTACCGTTAGTATCGGTAGTTGGTATGTTGGTGGTTCTGGCGGTTCTGCTGTTGCTACTGTTTATCGTGGGTCAACTAATATAGGAAATGGTAATTCGGGTCTTATGATGATTGATAACGATGCCTTAAATATTCCATGTTCAACCCAAGTTTTAGATAGTCCTAGCACAACAAGCGCAACAACTTACACGGTGTATGTTAAAACAAGCGGTGTGACAACTTATGTTTCATACAGCAGCTATGGTCACTTTACAATTACCCTCATGGAAATCGCTGGATAATGAAAATGTCACAGGAAGTTTCACCAGAACTACGAGTTGCTATAGAGCTAGAAGCACACGAAAAAGAATGTGCTGTACGTTATAAAGCAGTAGAAGATAAACTATCAGGTCTCGACAAAAGACTGTGGAGACTTGAAGCAATGATAATGGGGTCAACGGTAATAGTCGTTGGCTTAGCATCCTCTCTCTTAATGAAAATGTGAGGTTAATAAAATGATCGCAGAAACAATGGCAGGTATAGCTTTAGTTAAAGGCGCGGTTGATGGTATCAAAAGTATGATTGGCACTGCCAATGATGTAAGCGAAATAGCTGGTTATATAGATAAGTTGTTTGAGGGCGAGAAACAAGTACAACAACAAAGAAATAAAAAAGATGGAGTAGATAACTTTGGAGGTATCGGAGGCGTAGCATCTGAAGTTATTGATGCAAGACTAGCTGCAGAAAAACTCCAGGAAGTAGCTTCTTTAGTTGATATGCGGTTTGGTCATGGTACATGGAAATCAATTGTTGATGAACGAGCTAGACGTATTAGAGAACAAAAAGAAAAAGTTGCAGCATTTAAAAGAGCACAAAGAATAAAAGCACAAGAACGAGAGGATTTAATAAAACAAATCCTAATTGCTGTTAGTTGTATAATTGCAGTAATAGGAATAATTATAGCTATGGCTGTATCAGTAGCTAAAGCAACATGAGGAGATTAAAATGTTTGAAGTATTAGTATTAGTTTGTTTAGCATCAAACCCTAACACATGTTTTGAGTTAGAAGATACAAGGGGTCCGTATGAAACAAGAGAACAATGTGTAGCCCGTTCAATAGAAATGCGTGAATTTATAGATGAAATGCCAGATCATATACCTCAAGCATATAAGTGTGTACACCATGAAATAAAAACCCCAGGAGTAGCAACATGATATCTGCACTAATAGGCCCTGTTACAGGACTACTAGATAAATTTATTCCTGACGCTGACGAAAAAGCAAGGATTGCCCACGAGCTTGCAACAATGGGTGAGAAACACGCACAAGAATTAGCACTTGCTCAAATAGAAGTAAACAAAGCAGAGGCAGCTTCAGGCTCTATATTTAAGGGCGGCTGGAGACCAGCAGTTGGGTGGGTCTGTGCGTCTGCTTTTGCCTACCACTTTGTTTTACAGCCTATCCTGCTCTTTGTAGTAGCCTTAACAGGTACTCAGCTACCTACCCTACCTGAGTTTGATATGAGCACGTTGTTGCCCGTCTTAGGCGGTATGTTGGGTATTGGCGGTTTACGTAGCTATGAAAAGAAACAAGGACTAACAAAATGAATATAGATAAATTAAGAGAAGAACTTAAAACTGACGAGGGTTGCAGGTATGAAATTTACTTGGATCATCTTGGTCTCCCTACACACGGCATTGGTCATCTTATTTTATCTAGCGATATGGAATACGGACAAGCAGTTGGCACACCAGTCTCAGAAGATAGAGTCAATGAGTGTTTCGCTAAAGATGTCGAAACAGTGTTATCGGAGTGCAAGAGGTTATATTCCAACTTCGAACTTTTGCCTGAGGAAGTCCAATTAATTATTGCTAATATGATGTTTAATATGGGTAGACCTCGGCTTAGTAAGTTTGTAGGTATGAGAGCCGCTGTAGACTCTGGTGATTGGCATAGGGCTGCAGTAGAAATGGTTGACAGTAAATGGTATCAACAGGTTACAAATCGGGCTGATCGACTTGTACAAAGAATGAGAGCAGTGTAATAGTATATACCCCTTATAGAAAAAATCTATTCAAATAAGAGGTAATAATACCATGAGAAATGTAGAGTACGCTGGACCAATAACATCTATTTCTGAAGAGATTGATGCAATGAAGTATCGTCAAGAGGGTGAGTCTTTTGATGATAAAGTAAAACGCATGGCAGGAGCACTTAATGATACTCCTGAGCATCAATTAGAACTAGAGGACATCTTTGGAAACATGAGGTTTCTACCAGCAGGTAGGGTTCAAAATGCTATGGGCAGTAGGCGTATTACTACAGCTTTTAATTGTTTTGTTAGTGGTGTTATTGAAGATAACATGAAGTCTATAATGAAACGTGCTGCAGAAGCTGCAGAGACTATGCGTAAAGGTGGTGGTATTGGATATGATTTTAGTAGACTCAGACCAAGGGGCGATCATATTAACTCTCTCGATTCTCAGTCTTCTGGTCCTGTTTCTTTTATGGGGATCTTTGATGCAGTGTGCCAGACAATTGCTTCTAGCGGTCACAGGCGAGGAGCACAAATGGGTGTCCTTCGTATTGACCATCCTGACATACTCGATTTTATTCGTGCTAAACGTAACAGTGATAAACTCACCGGATTTAATATCTCTGTCGGGATTACAGATGCCTTTATGGAAGCTTTGGATAACAATACCGAGTACGAGCTTTTGTTTGATGGTGTTGTGCGTGGCACTCTATCAGCCCAAATGGTATGGGATGAGATAATGAACTCGACCTGGGATTGGGCAGAGCCTGGGGTTTTGTTTATTGATCGTATACAAGAGATGAATAACTTATGGTACTGTGAGACTATTGAAGCCACTAACCCATGTGGTGAGCAGCCGTTGCCCCCGCAAGGCGCATGTTTATTAGGTTCCTTTAATTTAGTAAAATACCTTGATAAGAGTGCTGGTAAGTATACATTTAACTTTACACAGTTTAAGAAAGATATTCCACATGTAGTACGTGCTATGGATAATATTATTGATCGTACAATATATCCGCTTAAAGAGCAGTCTGATGAGGCTAAAGACAAAAGACGTATGGGATTAGGTGTTACTGCGTTGGCTAACGCTGGTGAGCTTTTAGGATACCCTTACGCTTCTCCTGAGTTTCTTAACTGGACTGAAAAAGTTTTTGCTTGTTTAAGAGACAATTGTTATAAGGCATCTGCTTTGTTAGCAAAAGAAAAAGGTGCATTTCCTATGTATCGTCCAGAGTATTTAAAGTCTAACTTTGTACGTACTTTACCTGCATCTGTTAAAAAGGAGATTAGAGAATATGGCATACGCAACAGCCACCTCACTAGTATTGCTCCTACTGGTACTATCAGCCTTGTGGCAGATAATGTTACTGGTGGAATAGAGCCTGTATTTAGTCATTATTATGATCGTACTATTCAGACATTTGAAGGGCCTCGTGTAGAACGTGTAGAAGACTATGCTTATTCTAGAGGGGTAGAAGGGAGGACATCATCTGATATTTCAGTTCAAGATCACTTAGCGGTATTGCTGTTGTCTCAACATTATATTGACTCAGCATGTTCTAAAACTTGTAATGTGGGAGATGATGTGTCATATGAAGATTTTAAACAAGTGTATGTTGATGCCTGGAAGGGCGGGGCGAAGGGATGCACTACGTTCAGGATCAGTGGAAAACGATTTGGTATCTTTAACGAAACCGTGGAAGCGGAAGAGAAGGTATCTAGCACGAATGAGGAAATGGTTGAAGAAAAGGGAAAGGTTGAGGCTTGCTTTATCGACCCGCTTACAGGCCAGAAAGAGTGCGCTTAGTAATTAATTAACGGAGGAGTAACATGGCAGAAGAAACAGTTTCTGTTACCGATATCGCATCGCAAGGGGTTATCATTGATACTCCTCCTGTTGCCTTAGCACCAAACGTATTTACAGATGTACGTAATGTTAGATTTAAAGATGGTGCAGTTCGTAAAATATCAGGAGAACTATTGCTTAATAATATTGTAGAAGATCTTGTACCAGCTAATGAGTTGTTTGGTCAGGTTAGATATTTTGCAGTTTGGGAAAACCCTAATAAAGCACCTCATGGTTGTTATTATATTTGGGTAGTAGATTATGTTCGTGCTGGTATTACTGTAGGACAAAAGGTTTATATACAAGATCACACAGGTACAAAGAAAGATATTACACCTGCTAGTATGACTGATGGATTTGCTTTTACAACACACGGTTGGCAGCATACTTTATTTAGTGGTGGATTTTCTTTTATTATTAACAATGGAATTGATAAACCTCATTATATATTAGATGCTCCAGGAAATACTAATATAAATAATATTACTTTAGCAGAGCTTCCTGGATGGGATAGTTATAATGTACAACAAATAGTACATAGTGATACTTATTTAGCTGGTAATAGTACTGTATTCGATCTTGGTCAAAAAGTAGACTTTACTGCAAACGAAATTTTAGTGACAGGAACAGTTGCTAAAACAGCACAAGCAGGTAGCCCTGCAGGGTCTGGAACAGTTAACGGAACTAACTTTGTTCCTGGGGCATTACCAGGGACTATACCTACAGTAAGTGGTAATAATTTTCAAATATATACTGATACAAGTACTAACACAACAGTAATTATAATTGGAAATTTAACAGCTAATGATACACTTACAGCTACAATTAAATCTAGAAACCCTGTAAATGTACGAGCAGGTATTGTTCAATCGTTTGGCGATTTGCTTGTTGCAGGTGATTTAACTGAAGTTGATTCTGTTACACCAACGACTATTATCCGTAGACTTTCTGGTGTTGTAAGATCATCAGATGTAGCAGTTCCTGGATCAGTACCTAATAACTGGAATCCTTTTGCTGCTGGTGTCAGTACTGCTGATGAATTTACTTTGTCAGAAACTAATGTTATTCAAGAAATGAAATCACTACAAGGTAACATGTATATTTACAGTTCAGACAGTATACACGTTATGCGTCTTACTGGTAATGCTACAGCACCTGTATCTTTTGCACCTAATACAGATGAGTATGGGTGTCTTACTACAGGAGCCGTAGTTGAATATGATGGTAAACATTTTGTAGTAGGCGCTAACGATATCTACACATTTGCTGGAAACCCAGGAAATATACAATCGCTATCAGGTAAAAGAGTAACCCAATACTTTTATAATAACTTAAACCCTATACATGAACGTCAATTGTTTACCCTTCAGAATCATCAAGAAGAAGAAATATGGGTGTGTTATCCTACACTAAACTCAACTGGAGGTGAATGTGATGAAGCTCTTATCTGGAATTATAGAGACAATACGTGGACTATCAGAGACCTTGATGCAGTTGCAGCTGGAGATGTGGGTCCAATTAAGGGTGGTGGTATACCGACTGCAACAATTGCCGCAACAGGCAATAGCGGTAACGCAGGATATACTAATCGCGGTAAAAAAGAAGTTCAAGCTGTAACTATTAACGGTGCTACTCCTCGTGTCACTACAGGAACTAAAGCTGCTAAAACAGTTGCAGTAAGTACTTTTAGTAACTTTACTACTGATGTGTTAGAAGTAGTAGATCTTTCAGTTACAGGTGATACTGGACCAAACACAGTTAATGCTGCAAGCACACTTACATATCCTTCAAGTGCTACATTTACTTATGACAGAAATAAAACTACACATCTTGATGGTGGGGCTAGTGCTGTTATAAACGGTGATAGTACTATTGGTAACGTTAGTTTTCCCGCAAGTGCTATTCTTGGTACTGACTATGCGGATGGTGCTACAATTACTATGACACAGTTTGTTGCAGCAATACGTGATTATATTAACGCAAACAATGCACTTGCTGATTTTACAGCTACAGCATCTTCTAATGTTCTTACATTAACTTCAGATGTCCCTGGACCTCGTGCATTTAGTACTTCTACTTTTGCAGTTTCAGGAAGTGGATCGACAACTAATATCGCACCTAACTCAACAGTTACAGGTATTGGTGTTTATGGGATAACTGCAGCACTTAGTCCTGCTATTTCAATGACAATAACGGCTCCTGCCGTAGGTGGGGTACAAGGTGCAATCAACGAAACAATTACTCTTGCAAAAGGTCTTACTGCTCAAACAGCGATTAGAGATGATATCATTACTAAGCTATCTGCTCTTGCTGTTTTTAATGGCTCTGGTAGTGCTATTTATGGTATTGCAGCTAATGGAAACAACGTAAGGTTTACTTCTGTTAATGGGGGTAATCATAGTGCTTTAAGTATTGCATTTGCAACCAGCTATAGTGGTACAGCATATACTGAAACTACTTTTGGTGGTAATCTTACTGATTCAGTTACAGTAGTAACTACAGGTGTTAATAATAATATACCGCAACCAGTTCTTACAGTAACCTTTCCAGACTCTACAACAAGCTCTACAGTACTTAGTGGTACTCAGACAAGGGCAACAGTTGTAACGGCTGTCAGTGGGCTTATAAACGCCAACAGCGGGTGGTCTACAACTACAGGCACAGGGCTTGTAACAGCTACTTCTGCTACAGTAGGTGTAATAACTAATAATTTTAGCGTAGCAATAACAAGTGCAGGAACATTACCTTCTGGTTTTAGTAGCAGTAATTTTACAGGTGCTCAAACAATAGCAGGTGTAGCAGCGCACACAACAACAGATCGTGTAACGCTTACACCACCTTTAGGTAACCCAATTACAATTAACTTTGATAATACAAGCACATACCCTGCTTATAACCCAGGAACTCAAAATACAGCTGAAGTTACTGCTATACAAATAGCTACAGCCTTACAAGCAGCATGGACAGACACAACTCATTTTACTGTAACTCGTTCTAATGCTGTGTTAACTTTTACAGCTGTAGATCGAAAAGCTATTACAGGTGCATTTGCTTATACAGTAGTTAATGGAACTACAAGAACAGGAACACTGGTATCTCCTCTTATTGCTAATTCGGTATCAGGAAACATTGCAGTTACTGATGGTGTAGACCCTATCTATGCAAAAATGACAAGGGTTACGATTACAATTAACACAACAAGTGGCAGTAGTGTAATCTTTGATAGGCATTACGGTGAAGGGCCAGGAAGACTACTTGATCCTAACTTTACTGCAGCAGCTAATGATGACACTTATGGTGATTCAGGAGCAGCTAGTAATTCAGCGTATCTTGCTTTGTATTATAATGCTGATGCAACTCAAAACGCTGCAGAGTTAGCTAAACCAAATGGTACTGTAGCTACTTTGCAAAGCGCATTACTTGCAGCCTTAGCACAGATTAGTACTAACAATGCATTAATTGTAACACCTGACAGTACGTCAGCACCTACAAGTATTGTAATTAGTCCTAGTCAGTTTAGTTCTACAGCTAACTATGTGACTGCGTTTAGTCCTGCTACACAAGTAGTAGCAGCTAGTGTTGCTCCAACAACAACAGCACTAACTAATGCAGCTGAAGGAACTTTAGTAGCAGCTGGAAGCCCGACTCAAAGCACTACAGGGACATCTATTAGTACTACGTTTGATATTGTAAGACCGTGGTCAAGTGGTCAAACTAACCCTAATAAAATATTTCCTATCTTTGCAGAAAGTGGATACACATCTGGTACATTGTTTAATCGTATTAGGTCAGCTGATCTAGGGTTTGACTTTGGTGGTACACCATACATATCTTATGCAGAGCGAGAACAACTTTCTATCTCGCCTAACTTTGATACAGAAACATTAAGCAGTATTGCTTTATGGGCTGATGGTGGAACTATAACTACTGTAGGTGGTGAGCCTCAAAGAGCAACCTTACAGATACGTGCAAGGTCTACTAATAATCCTGGAGAGTTAGCTTACTTAACAACACCTGAAGATAATACACAAACAGGATCTAAAGCAAACAAGTTAACTGTAAATGATTTTACTGTTGCAAGTTCTTATAAAACTGATGTTCGTATTACAGGTCGTTTCTTAAACTACAGAGTTGATGACGCAGCTGCAGATACTAGTAGCAGTTATACAGGTAGTAATATAAAAGCATGGAACATATCTGGTATGCAGTTAGGTGTTCTGAAAGGAGGCATTAAGTAATGTCAATTCAAAACCCCCCTATTACAGAAGAACCTGCTTTAGATTTTACATTGCTTGAAATGGTTAGATTACTTAATGACCTTGAACAACAAAATATAAAGTTGCTTAAAGATATTAGAGAGTCTACTGACTTTGCTGATTTGCAATCAAAGGTAAACCAACAATGATAAAACTTATAGAGGACAATGACGTATTTGAAGCTATTAAGCTTATGAATAAGTCAACTGAAGAAAACACATATGGTGGATACGAAAGAAACGAAGCCATATGGATTTCTTTTTTCTTAAATATTGTAGCTAAACAAAAAGAAAATAATCCACATTATATAGCTATTGGTGATTATAAAAACAATAAACTTATTGGGTTTCTTTTAGCTTCTACATTTAAAAGTTATTATAATAACATGTATACTATGGATGTTAAGGATTGTATTGTAGATAAAGATACAGCAACTCCTTTTACTGTAACTAAATTATTCGATTCAATGATCAATCATGTAAAGATTCATGGTGGTTCACGATGGAGAGCAGACTCTATTCGGATGATAGAACATTCAGAAAACTATGTTAATTTACTAAAGTTAAAATACGGTGCAGAGGCTTACTACTCAGCACATGGTATTATAAATCAGGAGAGTGCAAATGGGTAGTGGCGGTGGAAATACACAAACACAGGTATCGGGGATACCAGAAGAATTTAAACCTCAAGTAAAAGAAGGTTTGGATATTAACTTAGCAAGACTTAGGGATACACAAAGAGACCCTAGTCAATTAGTCGCAGGTCTTAATGAGCCACAACAACGTGCTCTTTCTTACCAACAACAACTAGGTGAACAAGCTGTTCGTGGCACTGGTATATATGATACTCGTGGCGCAGAAGAACGTGCTCTTAAAAACCTTATGGGTTCCTCTCTTGGAATGGCCTCAGGCGCTGGATCATTAGGATCTGCACGTAGTCAAGCAGCAATGCAAGGTGCGTTAGCGAATCGTGCTGGTCAATACCAATCAGACCGTCAAGCAATGGCTGGTATGGGTGTTGATCAAATTGGTCAAGCTGGTACTACATTCCAACAACAGGCACAAAAAGAAGCTGAAGCTAAAGATACATCTCTTTCTAACTTCTTTGCTAATCTTGCAGGTGCTGGTTCAGAAACTAAAACTACTAGTAGTGGAGGTAAGTAATGGCTGTTCAAGTTGCTCAAAGTATGAACAAAGCTAGAAGGGATCCTTTAAGATATCAAGCAGGTCCAATGTCTGGCAGACCACAAGACCCTACATTAGAACAACAAGCTGCTGCTATAGCAAAAAAGAAAGCTATGGAAAAAGGTGAAGAGTTTGCAATGCCTATGTTTGAAAACACTTTGGCTAAAATTAAAACTGCATTCTCTCCTACTTCAACAGCAACATCTGCTGCTCCAATCGCAGAAGGTGCAACAATGGCTGAGGTAGCTGCAGGTGCAGGTGGTAACGCTATTGGTACTGTTGGTACTGGGTTAACTGAAGCTGCTGCTGCTAACGCTGCTACAGGGGCTACTGGCTCAGGTATGATGGCTGGTCTTAGTGCTTTTGCACCGTATTTAATTGGTGGTTACTTTGGTGGTAAGGCTCTTGGTTTGTTTAATAAAGGTGGGTTTGTAAAAGGACCATTACATGCTGCTGGAGGATCAAGAGTTTTTAGAAGGGGATCACACTCATCTGGTTCTGGTTCTTCTTCTCCAAGTTATGCTAAAAAAGACTTAGTAGTGCCAGAGGAATTTAGAAAAAACAACATACTTGAAGGTCTAAGAAAATCAATGGAAGCTTTTGAAAAAAATCAAGATGTATCTTATAGACAATTTGGTGGTCCGTTATCCAAAGTACGCTATAAACAATCAGGTGGACCTGTCAATGAAGAGATTGAAGTATCCTACGGTGGACCTTTATCTAAAGGAGTTTAACTATGGCAATACCATATCAGCCAACTTTTTCACTCAACCCTAAAACAGGGTTTAGATATTCTACACAACCTTTTGTACCACCACAGCAACCAATTAATGCACCACCCCCTCTTGGGTTAGATGGAAGCTCTGCTGCTCCTCCACCTGTTATGGGTGGTCAACAAGGTCCAGCTTATGCTAATGATCCTTTTGGTGGTGGTGATAATTATCAACCAAATCAAAATCAAGCACGTATTAATCAAGCACAGTCTTATGGTTACACAAAAGGTGTTCAAAATCCTGCAGGTATTGTAAGGGGTTTTCCTGTTATTGGTAATTTTATGGCTGACTCTTTAAGCATGGGTCAAGATTCTAAATATACATATGGTAATCCAGGAACTTATGATAACGCTGGTAATGTGTTTTCTGATGACGGAAGGGCATATGATCCAATTACAGGAAAACCCGCACAATCTTATGCTAGGATGACAGGAGAAAACTCTTGGTTAGGTAATGCTTATGGTATAGGAACTGAGGAAGGGATTGGTGGTCCAAGTAGTAGTTATGGTAAATTAAGGGGTGCTGGAGAAAATGTTATTAGTTCTGCATTAGGTAGTTATGATAACTCTGTCTATAAACAAATGGATATGAATCCAGGATTAACATTACAAGGTGCAAGGCAGTCTCGTAGAATGGGGGCAAACTCTCCTATTCAAAACTTTGCTAATACTCTTACAGAAAACACTCTTAATGCTAGAAATGATGAGTTTGGTAATATACCAGATGGTCCTGTATGGGGCACAAGACCTGGAGATTATGTTCAATCAGATCAAGGGCCGTTAATGGTTAGTGATGGTGGTCAACTTAAAGGACCAAACGGTACAACAGTTATGATTGACGGTGTTAGTTTTGTTAATGCTAATGTTACTAAACCAGAAACACTTACTAGAGAGCAGCGGGTAACCTTAGCAGAACGTACTAACCCTAACCCTAATACAATAGCTGGATGGCATAGTGGAAATCAAAGAGGTACTTGTTTTCCTGAGGGAACTCAAATCTCTATGGCTAATGACACAACAAAGAATATCGAAGATATCCAAGTTGGTGATAAAGTGTTGGCCTTTGGTGAAGACAGTAAGATTGTTGAAGATGAAGTCACTAAGGTACACGAACATACCCTTAATGAGTGTTGTTCAGATTCTCTTGTTAAAGTCACACTGTCAAATGATAAAGAGTTTACGGTAACATCTAATCACCCATTCTATATGCCTGAGCATAATGGATTTAAATGGATTGGTCTGTTTGAAAAAGGTGAGCTAGTAATGACTAAAGATGGGATGATGTATCCTGTATCTTCTATTGAAACCTTAGATAGTAATAAGCAGACAGTATATAACTTTGAAGTTAAAAACACACACACCTATATTGCTGAAGATCTTAGAGTCCACAACGGAAGTGGTGAAGATAGTGCTGGTAACGATAATGTAGATAGAAGTAATCCAAATGCAATGGCATCTAGAGAAAAATCATTTGCTGAATCTAAAGGATATGGTTCTACAGGGAGACCTGATGATACTGGTAAATCTATGGATCAATTTGCAAGAGATGCTAGTGCAGGAATGTTTAGCTCTGAGCAACGTGCTGAAGCTGATGCACTAAGTCAACAAATGGGATCTGGTAGAACTGATGCGGAAATAGGCGCGGGTGCTGGTGATTATGTAAGTTCAGACCCATCTCCATTTTCTAAAGGTGGTGCAGATACACCTGTTACTGATTTAACAGTTGGAGACATGCTAGGTGAAGGTGTAAACACAACCATGTCAGGTCCTTTAAGTGTAACAAATTTCAACAATACAGTAAAATAAGGAGGTAAGTAATGAAGCTTAAAAGTTATACTAATAAAGATCGTTACGGCAACATGACCTCCTTTGAGTTTTATGAAGATTCAAATGTACCTATGATGGAAGGTATACCTGATCATCCAGGGAACCCTAAGGGAACTGACACAGTACCTGCATGGTTAACCCCAGGTGAGTTTGTAATGAACGCTGAAGCTACTCGTATGTTTGAGCCACAGATAGAGCAAATGAACAACGCTGGTCGTGCTATGCAAGCACAACAGGGTGGTACAATCCCAGAGTATGCTGCACATGGTGGTCAAATGCCAGCAGCCAACATAGATGGTAATGAGTTTGCTAAAGCAGCAATAGCAGTGGGGCTACCTACAGATAATGCTACGTTAAACAAACTAGTTAATTTAGTTAATCAAGGAATGAGTGTTCAAGAAGCAGCAAAAAGAATTGCTAATGTTCCACAGTATGAAGCTAATGGTGGTCCTGTGTATATGAACCAAGGCGGTAGTTGGTTAGACAGCTTGTTAGGTATGTTTGCTAATAAAGTTTTACCAGAAATGCCAGATGCAACCCAAGGTGCAATACCACCATCAGACACTAGTCGTGATGAACGTGTTGCTGCTTTGATTGAAGCTGCAAAAACCGATGGTCCAACTAGACCAGATCCAACTATGTCTAATAAGATGTATATGGATTTTCTTAAAGACAAAGAAGGGTTTCGGAATGAAGCGTATCTTGACTCTGCAGGTGTCCCAACAATTGGTTATGGGTTCACTGAAGGTGTTAAGATGGGTGATACTATTTCTGAAAAAGAAGCTAATAAAAGGCTTCTTAAAGAAATGGCTAGGACTGATCAAGACTATAACAGATTAGTTACTGCTGATCTTAACCCTAACCAACAAGCTGCTGTTAAGTCACTACTATATAATATTGGTGGCCCACAGTTTGCTAATAGTAAAGCTCGTGCGGCTCTTAATGCGGGTGACTTTGAGTCCTTTAAAAAAGAAGCTGCAGAGTTTCGTATGGCTAATGGTAAGGTAATCCCAGGATTAGAAAACCGTAGGCGTGATGAGCTAGAGTTGTTTGATACACCTTCTAGAACAGCTAAAGAAATCTTTGATGAAAGAATCCCTGATCTTCAAGGAAAGGCTAATGAAAGAACTTCTGCTGAAGAGTTCTCTGGTACTGGCACTGCACCTAGAACAGCCAAGGAAGTCTTTGATGAAAGAATCCCTGCACTAAGAGATAAAGTAGATGAAAAAAACTTAACCATACCTGACGAACTTACTGGCTCAGAAATGGGTCGTAGGCGTACAGCACAAGAAGTGTTTGACAGTAGGATCCCTGCATTACAAAGTAGAGTAAATGACAGAACTGCTGCAGAAGAGTTTTCTGGTACTGGTACTGCACCTAGAACAGCGCAAGAGATATTTAATGAAAGGATTCCTGCACTACAATCTAAGGTAGCTGAAAAAAACCTATCTATACCTGATGAACTTAGTGGTCCAGAAATGGGTCGTGGTCGAACACGAAAAGAAATATTTGACAGTAGAATACCTGCATTACAGAACATGGCTAATCCAGAAGCTAACGAGATGCTACAAGCTAGTGAGTTTGAAGGGTTAGGTGGTGTTCCACCAATGGATGGTGTTCCTCCAATTGATTTTAGTCAATACTCAGATGGTCCTTTTGGTCCTAGAGTCCCTGATGCAATTGGTCCACGTAGTGAAGATCAACAAATCAGAGATGAAGTATTACTTGAGGGAACTACTGAAACTGCAAGGGATAATCAACCAATGCCTGTAGATCCAGGACTTCTTGCTGCAGTTGAAGCACAAAAGCCAGATTCAAAAGCTGAAGTTTTAGGAATGGAAGACGAGTACGACACACCTCCTCATATGCAAACTCCAAAAATGTATGGAAAACGTGATTATGGTGCTGATATTATTTATGATTCTTTAGGTAATCCTCAAGCAGTTAATCCAAATCGAATTGATCCTGCAATTATGGAAAGGCTTAATAAAAGACTTGCTGGTGTTGAAAGTCCTAAGATTTCTCAACAACAATATGATAATTTAAAAACTGAGTTTGATGCGGCTGTTGCTCAAGATGCAGCACATAAACAATCTTTAATAGATCGTAAATCAGATAAAAAATTCTCTGAAGAAGTAGCAGAAAATGCTAGAGTTGCAACACTTCAAAATCGTAGAGAAGAACTAAAAGATAATCCAGCAGCCCAAGCAGCTATTGATAAAGAACTGGGGGTAGTCCCTCCAGGATCTCGTGGATCTGGAGAGTTTCTAGATGATGGTTCAGGTAGACGCACTCCTCCTCCTATTGACGCACCGCCTAAAACAGACTCCTCTGTAACAGGTATGGAAAATGAATACGATGAAGAGTTAGATTCTACAACTCAAACTATAATTGATCGTATTATTGCTGATGAAAACTTTAAGGATGATGGAACAACATCTGGTCAAACTGAAGACAGTGCTATTAAAACTGGAGAAAATGCTGATCCTAAAGATGTAAGCAAGGCTGAGTCTTTCTTATCAGATATCTTTGGTGACCTTTTTGATAAAGACGAACTTAAACGTATGGCTATTATGTATGTTGGTTCTCGTATGATGGGTGGATCTCATAACGGCTCTATGAACTTTGCTGCTAAACAATACGTATCACGTGTTGATAAGAAGGTAGCGACTAAGAAAGCTGAAGAGAAAGCCTTAGCTGAAGAGAAACGTCTTGATAAAAAGGCATTAGCTAAAGAGCGTAGGCAACTGGTTGATGATCTTATTAAATCAGATAAAAGAACACCAGAATCAATTGCTGCTTTTGAAAAATCTGGTGATCCTAGAGATCTTGTAACTAAACCTGTTCTTACTAAGCCTCCTATTCGTACAGGCACAGTAAAAACTTTCTATGATAAAGGTGGAAGAGGTAAGGTTACTGCTGTTGAAATGAAAGATGATAATGGAAACATCTTTTATGTAAACTCTCAAGGTAAACAACTTAATCCTTTTGCTTTTCATCAAGATGAATCTTTAGTTCCAAACACTCAAAAGTATATTGATAGAGAGCTAAAGATTGGTAAACAAATGGGTGAGGCTCTTGAAGACTTAATTAAACGCGATACTGTTGTAGTTAATGGTAAGGAAGTAAAACCTGTTGGGTTTGCTCCTGGGTCTCAAGGGATTGAAGTAGCTCGTTGGATGAATAGAAATAACATACCTGTAAACTACATGGGTAGTATTCTTGAATCCGCATATGCAGCTGCTGCAGCAGAACAGAAAGCAACTGGTGATAAGGTTACCAACATTACTTCATATCTTGACAAAGCGTTTATTGATCGTATCCCAGGAAATGAAGGTATCTTTACACGTGAAGATGGAGAGCGCGTTGACTCAGGAAAGGTAATGAACCTTATTGGTCAAGGTGTTTCTATCCTTAGATCAAAACCTGGGCAAGAAAGTAAGTCTGATGAACAACTTCAGAATGATATGCTTGCTGAAATGCGTAAAGAATGGTTTGCTCTTGATGATAAAGTCCGTGGTGAATATAACACCAAGGGTACTAATGAGGGTGAAACAGGCTTTATGGTATTTATGCAACAGCAGATTGCTAAAGATGTAAAACAATCTTAACATAGTAAGGAGAATAGTATGTCAATATTCGATAGGATTGCTGAGAAGCCTTCTAATTTTATTGAAGGCACTAACATGTCCCTTTTGGATGGAGATACTGCTGTAGATAACGACACTGGTGAAAAATACAGACTTGCCAGTGTCGATACTGCAGAGATTGATCGCTATGTTGGTGGTGAGTTTCAAGCAGGTACTGCAGGTGGTTCAACATCAACAGCGGAAGTCTCTAAACTTATGAATGAGTTTGGATATAATAATGTAAAGCCTAGACTAGATGAGAATGGAGAGATCTTAAGAGACCCAAATGGTCGTATTATTGCTGACTTTGTTAATGATCAAGGTGAAACATTTTCTAGTCGTTTACTAGCTGAGGGTGTTCTTAAACCTACAAAGTGGTCTTCTAATATTGAAGCAGATATCTATCAACTTGGTCAACTTAGAAGGGATCAAAAGAACCTTCAAGAAATGGATCTTGAAAATGCACCTACCGAATCTTCATGGGATCTTGCTCGTACAAACATTGAAGAAGCTATGCGTAAAGAGGGCTTTCGTCAATATGGTCTAAAGAAGGTTGCCCACAATGAAGAAGAACTAGCTCGTGCTCAAGCGTCTGGTGTGTCCAGTTACTATGACATGAACAGGGTTGCAAGTAGAGCTAAGGATAGGACACTTCTTAATGAAGCCCTTAACCCTTACTCTGATTCATGGGAACAAGCTTGGATTGGTGTAGATGAAGCTATGGCTGGTCTTCAAAACATGTGGGGTGATCTTACAGATAACGAGTATCATTCCCGTGTAGGCAAGATGGGTGTTGAACGCAATCGCAGAAGACTTGCAGAGTATGGAACTCGTATTGTTGATTGGCGTGATGTAGATGATATCTCTAGTGGTATTGATTATGTTGTTAACAATGCTGCTATGTCCCTTCCATATATGATGATTGCTGCAGGATCTGCTTTAGCTGCTCCTCTTGTAGGCACTGTTGCAGGTGTTGCTGGTGCAGGTGCTGCTGTAACAGGTGCTGTAACGCTAGGGGCTAGTATGCTTGCACCCTCTGCTATTTATGCAGGTCAAACTTATAATGAAATGGAAGGTGAAAAGAATATTGGTGTTGCTGTAACTTCTGGTATTCTTCAAGGTACTCTTGATCGTATTGGTGTTGGTCTTATATTTAAAACTGGTACGCCAAGTAAAGAAGTTCTTAACAAAGCCTTAAAAGAATTAACAAAACCTATATCAGAAGGTGGTAAAGGGTTAGCTCCTGAAGCTGCACAAAAACTATTATCTAATGCTAGTAAAAAGACTATTGCTGATTTTACCAAAGATGCTGCTAATGCTGCTAAGTCACAGCTTACAGGTAAAGCTATCTTTAAAGATTTAGCAACTCGTGGAATTATTGGTGGTGCTGGTGAGGCAGTAACTGAAGGACTTCAAGAAGCAACCGCATACACTGCAGCTACTCTTGGTTCTGATAAGGTCTTTGACTATAACGAACTTACAGACAGGATGATTGATGGTGCTATTGCAGGTGGTGTTCTTGGTACATCTTTTTCAGCCCCAGGAGCCGCTGTTAACGCAGGGATCTGGGCAGACATTGCAGTACGTCAAGCACCAGCAGACGCTAAAAGACTTTCTGATGCTGGTCGATACGCTGAAGAAGAACGTGCTAGAAGTTCTGATAATCGTATTATTTCTATTGAAGAAGGATTAGATAATATATATGATGGAACTCAACCAACTGAAACTGTAGATCGTGAAACAGGTGAGATAACAGAATACGATGGTAACTACTTTGAACCCTTAGACATACGAGAACAAGAACATAAAGGTAAAAAGGTAGACCGTAGCATTGGGCAATCAATTGCTGCAGGACTAGCTAAGCTTCCTAAGTTTTGGAGAGGCTCTGTTAATTACTTATTTCCTGATGAGGTTCTTGATAAGTCAAGGGCCGCTAGGTTCTTAAAAGAATCAATGGGTGGTGGTCTTCAAAAAGTGTTTAGTGGTAATGGGTTTGAAAACTTTAAGTTTAACCTAGTAGCTATATATAAAAACATGGTTCCAGAGCCATCAAGTTTTTACAGTATTTGGAATGATGGTAAAATATCCAGTGCTACAAGAAGAAAAGAAATAAGTAATGAAATATATTCTATTCTTCGTAGTGCAATTAACAATGAGACAAAAACATTCGATCCTTCTGTAATTGAAAACATGACTTTACCCCAACATAAAAAACAAGCACTTATTCTTTTAGGTTCTCAAATGAATGAGATGTCTGATACAATGCACAGAGATCAGAATGAGTACGTAAAACGTGAAGGTAAGGGGAAAGAGCTTGGTTATGTTGATAACTATCTTTTAAGATTTAAATCTCTTGATAAGGTAGCTATTAAAAAGAATCGTGCAGGTTTTGAAGCAGCCCTCCAACAAGAGGCTAACCTTAGTGTTCCTCAAGCTAAAGAACTAACTGATCAGATTTTAGATAATCCTGAGGTAAATGATCTTAGTTTACTTGATGATAGTTTTTCTGTAACTAAAGGGGGTATTGTTCCTACAGCACATAGAGAAAGAACTCTTGGGTTGTCTGAAAAGGATGCTTTTAATGAGTTTATGGAGCAAGACATCTTTTCTAACATGTCTACTGCTGCTAAGTCTGCTGCACGTTTTGTAACACATCGTAAATACATTGGTAAGAATGGTGAAATCCTATCAGCACAATTGCAACAGATGGAAAATGAAGGTGTTCCTAGAGAAAAAGTAAATGAAATAGCTATGGGCCTTAAAGATTTTCTAGATGCTGAATCAGGAAACTATAAACGCCCAACAAGTAAAGATGGTAAGTTAGCAGTTGGAATCCAAAAGAACCTTATGTTTGTTACAACAATAGCAACTCTAGGTCTTGCCACAGTAGCTTCTATTGTAGAGCTTGCGTTAGCAGGTCGTGCTCTTACGGCAGAACAAATATATGGTCGTAAGGGGGCTACGTCTGGTGATACAAGCTTAGCATCTTTTGGTAAAGAATTAGCAAAGGTTATTTCAGATGCTGTTAGATTTGCAGGGAATACTGCTGTTCTTAAAGATCCAGGAGTAACCAGTGAGTCACGTGGTCAAGAACTAATACGTAGTCTTGGCTATTATGAATGGGATGTTGGTGCTGCTACAGTTACTGGTGTTACAGAAATGAACCCAGTGCATGAAAAGTACTATAAGTTGTTCTTTAAAATGACAGGTCTTACAGGTTGGACAAATATGACTCGTGCAATTCGTGGGTCTATTGCTGCTGATTATATGTTTGATCATACAAGAACTATATCTGAATACAGAAATAGAGGTGGTGAAAAAACAAATGAAGTACAAGAAGCAGAAGAAGCCTTAAGAAACATTGGTGTTAATGTTGATGATGCTGTTGAAGTTTTTCAAGCAGATCAAAGAACAGACCCAAACTCTGCTTTGTCTCCAGAGTTAGAGGCAAAACGTGAAGCCAATATGAGAACAGGTGCGTTTAATTTTATTAATGACGCTGTTGCTTTACCTATGGTGGCTAACAGACCAATGATATATCAAGACCCAAGGTTTGCTTTGTTCACACAGTTTCAAGGATTTATTGCTACATTCACAGCTAATCATATCCCTAAGTTATGGGGTGAGTATGTTAAACGTGGTACTCCTTCAATGAAGTACAATGCTTTTGCTATTATGTGTACAATGATTATGCTTGGGTTTGCATCTCAATATCTTAAAGACTTGATTAAGTTTGGAGATAGAGATGAAGATGAGTTGAAAACACTTGGTAATCCATACCTTGATACAGGTGAGTATATGCAACGTGGTATACGTGCGTCTGGATTGATGGGTGTTGGAGAACGTGTCTTTGATCAGTTCTTTCCTTTGTATGAA
>Ga0163179_10000656_pt1 | contig 24632 bp, 7 predicted proteins | sample AtlANTMetagenome_FD_109643 | JGI IMG/M metagenome (GOLD analysis project Ga0163179, IMG submission 109643) | Marine eukaryotic phytoplankton communities from the Atlantic Ocean - Atlantic ANT 2 Metagenome | ecosystem: Environmental > Aquatic > Marine > Oceanic | place: North Atlantic Ocean...
CTATCCTTATATTGATTTGTACCACCGTAACTGCCTATACCAGTTACATATGCCATTTCACCCCAATTCAAACTACCTGGTTTTGTAGTACCAGAGGATCGTTTGATTCTAATAATACTGGCCATTAAAAGTTACCCCCGTTGATGTCTAAGTTCTGTGCTGCACCTGGAGTCAACTCCAACGTTGCGTCAAATTTTTTCGTCACACCATTATATACTAATACCATTCCATTTGATAAAATGGAAGCATTTACATCGCTTAATTCTGATAATGATAGAGTTTGGGAACCTGCCAGAGATGAAATCACCTTTGTGGCATTTTGTTGTCCAACTCTGACTTTGATATCTGCCATCTAAGTTAGCGTATTCAGATCTAAAAAGTATTTATATTTATCTATGACGTTATCTTTGACGTTAGTTGCTTTAACGCTAATTTAAGTTCTTCAATCTCGTTTTTCATATTATCTATCTCCGTTTTTTTATCTAAATTTCGTATTTTATCAGAGATATAATCATTATAAGAATTTTTATCATGATTTATAATAGCCCCTGTATTTTCATCACGAAAAAGATTTTTGTGTCCTTCTACTGGTATCATGATATTTTCATATTCTTCTTAGGTTTCTTTTTAGCGAGAGGTATAGGAAGATTAAAACCAGTTCCCTTTCTAAACTTATCTGAACTCTTCTTTATCATATCCAAAGTTCTGATCCTATTTGTAAGAGCATCATCTACTGTTACAGGTATAGTATCATAATTTTTTGGAGATACTTGCTCCATAAAGGTTTTGAAAGTTTTCATAATTTTTTAGGTGGTTTGCCAGGTTCTTGTATATACGGTTTATCACCAGGTTTAGACTTAATATCTTTTTTTATTTTTTTAAGAACGTCACCAATGTGTATAAGACCTTCTTGAAATTCTTTAAATGTTTTCATTATGCTAGTGCGATTGCTCTAAAGTCTTTTAATCTAATAGGATATGATTCATTTGTAGAAATCATAACTATTTTAATTACAAAACCAGTGAATTGTTCCAAATTATCAACCGAGAACTGATACTCTGAGAACTTACCAACTTGATTTGGAGTTACATATGCATCTGCTCTACCGTCATTTTGACTCAGATCAATAATATCATCACCAAAACCATCTCCATCTGTATCTTTCAGATTCTTATAACCAGGAAATGGTCTGTAAGTCTGAGATACTTCACTAGAATCTGCACTGAATAATCTGTAAAATACTCTGAAATCAGATTCAGGTTGAACACTTGCACCTACTAATACTTTAAGTGATGATGCAGGTTGCTTAAGATCAACTCTTTGAGAGACAAATATTGAACCATGAGGATCATCTTCTAATTGATTTGTTCTTTGATCAGAAGGATAATTCTCTAATCCAATTGGATTATTGATTTTATTTCTATGCAAACTAAACATTGCATTTTTAACATCAAGTTCTGGGGATAGATTTGAATCTTCAGTAAACATATTAATATTTAATGTTACTGATTTATTTTTTGGTAAGGTTGCTAATTTAGTTGATTCATTTAATTTTGATGCAACTAATCTTGGAGTTGGGAAAAATGTTGTTTCATTTAATGAAACTGGACTAAATCCTTGATCTATGAATGAAATTTCTGTTCCACCAGAACTTGTACCACTAATTGTTCTCATAGATGAGTTTACAGTGGTTTTACTACCAGGTGTTATAACATTGAAATAAGGTGTCACTGAACTAAATTGATGATTCTGGGATATTTTTACATCAGATCCACCAAATGCTTTTTCATTTGTGAAACTCAAAAGATTATTACCACTAACTCTTTGTGCATCAAAACTACCAATATTAACTTGTAAATAATAATTATCAATATTTGATAGATTTTTTAGTGTAGTATTAGTAGGAATAGTAAATGTAGTATTAATACCAACTAAAGGCATTCCACTTGCTTGATATGTTTGTATATCTGCACCAGAATTGTGTGCCACTGCTTTTGTACCTAATTGTCCTCTATTTAATGTTAATTGACCAGTACCTACAATGTAACTAACAAGTTCACTTTCAAATAAAGCAAAACCTCTATCTGTTGTTATTCCAGAATATTTTGTAAATGGTGTAGTATCAGAAATTGAAACTGTTGTATCAGATGCAGTTACTGCTGAAGTAGTTGCAATAATTGTTGAGTCTGGTTCAACATCTTCTATTTTAACTTGATTAGTCCCACCATGATGAGCATGGTTAGTCTGAACCACCTCAAACACATTACCAGCGTAAAGATCACCGTTTACAGTGGAATCGCCATTTACAGCGACGTTTGTTGCTACAGTTCTGGTAGTATTATTAGCACCATAGTGTACGATATTTTCGTTATTAACAAATTTTTCACCATTTACGTCAGTTAGATAAAGAGTATCTATAGTAGTATTAATAGATACAACTACTAATTTTAATCCTGCACCTCTAGTTACTTTAGAACTTGAATTATCAAGAGTCAAAATGTCACCAACTTGATATCCAGTACCAGCTGATCCTCCACCTGCACCAGTTACTTTTCCACCAGTAAGTGTAATATCAACCAGACAACCACTTCCACTTCCAGTCAAAGAAATTGTTGGAATATCAGTTGAATTACTTAATGAATATCCACTTCCACCATCTACGATCTGGTATGCTAATAGTGGAGCACCTTGCCCTTCAATAATACCAGTTATACTTATATCCTCTGCATCACTGGCAGTGCCCGTGCTTACTTTTCTACCAAGTGGAAATGCAGTTTTTGTTCTTGTTCCAGAACCATCAATTTTAACAATTAATTTTCTAGGTAATGAACGAATTGGGTTATCTCTAATAATTTGAGTATTATCATTACCTGGTTCAATTGGTGAGTTATAGAATGTAGTAGTTCCTGTTGTTCCTGTAATAAATTTGGCTTTTCTCAACTTAAATGTTAAATCTTGATATTGACTTGCTGTCCATATTGTTCCATTTTGAGATTTAAATAAACTACCACCAATATACTGTTTAGAAACAACAACATTCTGTACATCAGGTAAATTTGTGGTTCTTACAGTTTTTTGTCCCATAGTAGAAACCCACATTTCATATTTGTCTGAAGAAGGTGATAAGAATACAATTGCATATTCTTTACCAGGTTCCAAATAAATTGGCGACGAAAATTTAATTGTTGTTGCTATTGAAGCATCATCCGAAACTCCAATAGGGTTTCCATTATTATATGTTTGTGGATTTATTGCTAATTGAGCGTAATCTTGAACCAAATATTGTGTTGGAGTTCCTAATTCAACTTCCCTTAATTCAACAAAGAGTTTTGCTTCAGGGTCAATTGATTTAAAGTAAACATCAAATGATGTTAAGAAAGCACCAGTTTCATCAACGGTAAATGATTGTGCTAGTGGGTCTCTATGAGGAGCCTTGAACTTTTCACCTAATCCTTCTTTATATACTAAATTTGTTTTGTAAGTTGTCTCACTTGGTTTAGTTCCAGATGGTGGTGGTGGATTTCTTACCGACACAGTAGTAGTATGTTGGGTCTGTATTGTGCCTGTTCCAGTGAATACACCAGATGCATCACTTGCATGATCAGTGCTGCCAGGAACTGGTATAGTGCCCTCTGGAGCAGCTGTAACCCTAAATGTTTTTGTACCTGTCTCAAATAAAACTGGTGGTTTAGGAGTTAAATTTGCATTTCTAAAGAAGAATGCTCCTAAAAGATCTCCCCAATTATCAGAGAATAGATCTATATTATCAACATTTGCAACTGCCCCACTTTCTTGTCCAACTATTTTTGCACCTTTAACTATATAACCAAAATATTTTACTTCATTTGCTAATGAAATACAATCAATATTTAATAGTTTAGATGTAGCTGAATATGTATCTGATGGAGAAGGTCTAGTAATATCATATGGATCTACAGTATATGATTCGACTGAAACTGATGGTGATCCTAAACCAGCACCAACATCTGGTCTTGAAGAGTCTCCAAATTTGTGATTTGGTTTTTGTACTCTAATAAGTCCTACACCTCTACCATTTATTAAAATTTTTGCATCCTCAAATACATTAAAAGTACCAGATTCCATTGTTATCTCAACTAATTTTGGTACTATATCAGGTACACCATTATCAAGATAATGATAGTGTTTAGTTTGAGGTTTTAATCCGTTTGCACTAAAGAAAACGTTTCGAGAACGCATATAAGGATCTACTTTACTTGTGACCTTTACACTTTCAACATAATCATATTCTTTACTTGGACCTTCTAGTACATTAGAATATGTTGTTAGGAATGTTTCTTTTTCTTGGAAAACATTAGTTACTACCTTTATCCTATCTCTATAACTATTGGAATCTGGATCTTGAATATCTATACCTGTATCAATATCTACTCCAGTATCTTCTAAAGTAGTTCCTAATGAAACTGTATTAGGAATCTCTGCCCATGTTGCACCAGTTGATTCTACTCTATCATTGTCAATATATAATGTTCTTGTCCAATTGTCAGATGGTGGATTTAATATAACAGCACCCATAAAGACAATAACATTGAATGGGTTAACATTTTCAACTTCTGTAGCATGTGGATTCTCTATCCAATCTATTTCTTCATAATCTAATGTGATCACATCACCAGTTTTTTTACAATTTGTATCTAATAATTGTAAATTAGAGTCTAGATCTGCAGCAAATAAATCAATGCTTGGATTTAGTGCTAATTCAGGTTTTATATCCCAATTATCAACTGCACTAATTAATTCTTGCCTTACTACATCAACGTCACACATTGATCCTCTTTCTGGATGAAAATTAATAAATCTCCTATCCTTAAAGTTATTAACAACAAAACCTGACTTAAATCGGTTCAATCCATCAGCATCTTTTACTTGTAAACTCTTCGTATCTAATTCAAGTGCATTTAACGATGTTACTGTTTCTAAATTTTGTATTCTTTTCTCAAGAGCACCAATATCTCTCATGGTAAATCTCTTATTATCCTTGAGAGTTATAATTGGATGGTTAACTGTATCAAACAAATATGCAGGTAGATATATTTCAGCAACTTCCATTGAATTTCCAACTTCAGTAGGAGGAACAGGTATATCATCCGATTCTCCTTTTATCAATTGAACTTCCTCAAATTGATTGATAACTAATTTATCGATTCTTGGTAAGTAGTAACTGTATCCAAATAATGAACTTTCATTTGGTGCTATTACAAATGGTAAAGTAGACTCAAATGATCTATTATTAAATGCAAATGGTGATCCACTTAATGTAGCAGGGTCAAAACTTGACACTCTAGGTCTAAAATCAAGAACATCTGAAGCTTTACATTGTCCAATGTATGGAATGTCTTTTGAATATCTTTCTTTAGTATAAGAATTTACAGTGAATAAATCACCAACATTACCAGTTGCAACTTGATACTTATCAAAGATAATTAAAAGTTTTTTAGATGGAATCCCTGACTTTGCTTTTCTAACTATCTTTGAATAATCACAATATTGAGATTTATGACCTTTATCTAAGATATAATTATTTGTCCTATCTACAAAATTACCAGTTTCAGTTCCCTGTAATATAGTTTCAATACTAGATTCTTCAAATATTATATCCTCACCTATAATAAATTTATTTGCATTTAGATAGACAAAATTAACATCAGTTGCATTTGGAACAGACACTACTTGTCCAATAGCACGACTATCTTTACCTACAATTTTCTCACCTATAACAAGATTTGTATTTAATGATAAACCAGATACAAATTTAATTTTATCTAAAACAGGAGTGGATGTTGTTTTTGATTCAAAAATAGCAACAATTTTTACAACATCAGGTACATTAAGAGATATTTCTTTATCTTCAACTCTAACTCCATATGCCTCACTAGAAGTTAATGAACTTTCAAGTGTAGAAACACCTTTAGTTCTTGTGATTTCAAGTGTTTGACTTCTTATGTAATCTTTTGTTTTACTTGTAGCACCAAATTTTTTCAGTGTTACATTAACAGTTGCATTACCACTTGCTTTTGATAATCCATTAAAACTTATATCATTTCCACTATTTGTAATATTAACTTGATCTGATGTTAGTGTTTCTACTGTACCATCAGTATAATGAATTGAATATCTTTCAGCATCAAATGGTTCAAAGAATACACTAGATACACCAACAGTTGCTGCTAAACCTACTTGAGATGAGAATGATATTGAATTACTACTAATTGGTTGTTCAAGAATTTGTTTATTGATGATTAAATTAGAATTAGCACTATCAACATTTGAAATGTATTTTTTAGGTAATTTTGCAAAAATACTAGATTTTTCAAAGTTTAATACTTGTGCAACTTTAATTCTAAAGATGGATGAAGTAGAAACTCCAGATAATACAGATCCTTCGTTTATACCTGCCACATCAACAGTTTGAGATAATGTAAGTGTATCACCATCAGTGTTTATATTTGATATTTTATTAAAGTGAGGAACGTTTCCTTGACCATTATTATATGCAATAATTGAATCAGTTTTTATACCAGTATTTGCAAAATTACGTCCATTTACACTTGCAGAATTGTTTATGATATTTAATTGATCTGATATTGAAAAACCAGGTAATAATTTATTAAACAGAACTGCGTCAGCACTAAAATCAGATGCTAGTGTGGATTCAACTTTAGATTTAGATTGAAAAATTGATTTTATATCCTCAATGCTATATGAAATAACACCAGGTAATCCAATTGTTCCATTCAGTATTGATGCAGTTTCAGATGTTTCTCTCTCATTAAATATTATTTGTTCACCTTCTATAAATTTACCAGTTGTTTGTGATAAGTTTAATTCATTAAAACCTGAAGTATTCGCATCTTCAGCAAGATATCCAATTGCTCCACTTGCAAGTCCTCTTACTCTAGTTCCTTTTATTTTTCCTCCTGGATTTGTAAGAGCGTTACATTTTAAAGTTGTAAATGTTTGTATGTCATAAAGATATAAATCCCAATTTGTATTTGCTCCCGAATAAGTTGCATCTGATAAACTGAATGAATAAACTCTTGCTTCTCCTATTTTTAACCCACCAGCAGCATTTGATCCTGCTTTACGACCATTATGTAAGTCAATAACATTATTATTATTGCCAGTAGATATTTTTGATCCACCAATATTAATAAATGGACTTCCTTGAACATTATTTACTTTAATCAAACTACCCATATTGAATGGAATCGAGGCAAGATTAACAGTTTTAGTATCTCTTGGTTTTTCTACATCAAGGACTGTTGTACTTGGTTTGTAAACGTCATATCCTCTAACATATGCCTTACCTGCAGAAAGTTTAACACACATTAAATCATCAGAAGGTGTATTCCCTTTATCTGTTATTTGATTTTCAGTGTATAATCCACCCGAATCAATTTCATCATTAAAGGAGTTTTGAGTGTTAACACGGAAAGGGGTTACAGCATAATTCCCAGATTCATCAAATGTTCGTTTTGCAAAATATTTTTTAATTTCAGAGTATACTGTATCATCTTGTAATTTTTTAGTGACACCTTCATTTGTTCTGAATAATTCTACAAAATTTGTATCATCATAGTCTTGAAGAGATTTTTTTGCTAATTTTACTGAAATCTTGAATCTATCGGCACCTGGTGCAGCAAAATTAGTAAAACCTTTAGCGTTATCATACAGAGATGAGTCATCATTTGCATTTACTACCTCTTCAATTATCTCCAATCCAACCCTATATGATGGTGTATTTGTATATGGATCTAAAATTATTGATGATGTAGGGACATCAACAAAAATTCCTCTTACAAAGTATACACCTTTATTAATACCAAATGCAGAACCTGTCGCAGTAGCCTGTTCAGAAACTAATGTTAAAATAGTTTCCTCTGAACTTAATGTGGTATTACCATAAGTAACATTCTCCTCAAGTATTAAAATTTCACCATCTGGAAAAGGAGTACTCTCACCATCTGTACCAGATTTATTATATTTAATAAAAATTGTTATATCATCAACACCTTCCTCTGGAGGTAGTATAAAATTCTTTATTGTTGCAACTATACCTGAATTTTGACCTCTAACTCTAGTGCCCTTACCACCATTGTTTGATATAATATTATTTAAATATACAGATACGTCTATTCCTAAATGATTTGGATTTATTTTTGCTGAAAAATATGTTGGATCATACTCAATATTACCTGGTATGACCATCGAACCTTCTTTGAATATATGCTTTCCAAAAGATTCTACTTGATTTTGTAATATTGATTGTAACCCAGTTAATTCTCTAGCCTGTACAGGATATCCAGGTCTGAACAATACCTTGTAGAAATTGTTATCCTTATCAAAATCATCATAATAAGGTGATATATTTAAGTTAGTCTTCTGTGGCATTGCTTAAAATTCCAGAATAATTTTTATGTCTTCTTTTTGACGAGAGTTTCTTACGATCACAGGTCTATTATCTAGGTAAATTATTTCTCCTGACCCTTTATTTATCTCAGAATCAGATAAACCTGAAATAAAGTTTGTTCCTAAATTTACTAACTTACTTCCAGTTGGATTAGTAGTAATACCTGAGAAATTAATTGATATAGGTCCACTAAATGATGAAGTAGAACCTTTTATATTATTAGCAGTAAGACCAGTCTCAAATTCATAAATTCTAGCTATAGTTGATATACCAATATAATCAGTATGATCATAAAATGTATTGTTAAAATTTAATGATCTATCTCTAAAATATTTTAATACCTTAGTATCTTCATCATATGATGCAATAAAACCTGTTGCAACTTTACCTGTATTGGGTGGAGATTCTAAAGTTTGTCTAATTTCTTCACCAACTAATGGTGTTCCACTCACACCATCAGTAAATTTAACTGCTTGTAGTGATGAAAAAGTGCTATCAGTATAAGTTACTGATGTTCCAACTTTTGTTGGATTTTTAACAATACCTACTTGTGAAAATTTAGTATCAATTGGAAAATCTTTTGTAGAATCATCAAATCTTGCATAAACTATAACTCTATCAGTTCCCAATTCTTTGTACAAATCATAACCATGACCTAATGAAGGTGGTATAATAGGTATTAATTTTGCATGATTTCCTGCAGAAACACCACTGTTGAGAGTTCCTAAGTCAACCATTGCATAACTATATCCCTTTCCACCTGCACTTACTACAATGTTTGTAATTTTAGAATTTACAATATCAACTCTCGCCTTAGCTCCAGTACCATCACCAATTATATCAACTTCTTGACTGTACCCATCATTATAACCACTACCAGCTTTTTCAATGTATACATGTTTTATTTGATTTTCATTAACACTTGAATCACCATTTTCTCGAATTGCTAATATTTGTGAATCAGTGCTTGATGACCAATTATTTGGAACTGTAATAAATTCTGTTGAGTCAAATTTTACAATATCACTAGGAGAAACTGTAAAAAGATATTTCCAAATAAATCCATCACCACTACTACCTGCAGATGATGGTTCTAAGTCTGTAAATGTTGGTTCATCTTGCGATACATTTCCAAGAGGGTTAGATCCTGTAGATCCATTATCAATACAAACATAAACTTTGAAGTCGGAATTAAGTACGTAGTAGTTCGCATCATACAAACGATTTGCTTTAGTTAGAGGACTTTGATTCGTAGCACTGTAATCATCTCTGTATATTTCATATCTGTTTCCAGATACCCAATCTACTCTTCTTATAATTCTTCTAATATTTGCTGATGAAACTTTTTTTCCATACATCATTGTGTCTCCAGAATGAAGTCTGTATGAAAAACTATCAACAGGTGCAGGAGTATCATTATTCCAGTTAGAGGATCTACCATACCCCACAAGAGATCCAGCTCCATTAGGATTTGGTAAACCTATGTAAACATAGTATGAATTATTTGTATTTTCTACTGATTCAACAAAATTATTTGCGTTCAGAATTCTAAATTGGTCAGTAACAATAGCCGACATCTTAAAATTTTACTTTTCTTTCTATTTATAGTGGTTATAAGATCAAAGTCCAAACACTCTAATTGCACCCGATGATCTAAGACCTTTGAGTGAACTTGTAGAATAATGTTTACGTTGAATTGTTGGGAAGGTTGTTAATCCAGAATTAACAGTAAATCCAGTAACACCTATTGAAATAGGTGAAGAATCTCTTGATGCATTATATAATCTACCCCAACTTAATCGACCCAATGATGTAGTAAGTCCTACAGTTGATACATTGTAGAATCCTGTAGTAGTTATACCAGATAATGATGAACCATTTTGTACATTGCAAATAATTTCACCGTTTTCATTTCCTTGTGGATTTCTAGCATGCACAATGTAAATATTATCTAAGAAGGTAGTTCCAATACCAACTACCGAAGCATTTGCGGTATCAACAGAAACAACACCATTTCCTACTCTGGTGTCAGATATTAATATTGGATATCCAACTGCTAAATCGTTTGTATTAGTTCCTGCTTTTTCTGCCCTAAAGAAGAACTTAATTGCAGTCTGTCCACCATTAGTAGTTGGTGCAATACCTGTGATGATTCCAGAGAAACCCTGAACATTATCGATAGATGTAATTTTTTCAGTTTGGAACTCAGGAAGTCCTATAACAACACTTGGTGGGTTTGTAAATGTATAACCCAAACCAGGATTTAATATATCGATATCAGAATTACTGATTGAACCGTTTGTCACTGTGGCAGTAGCAGTAGCAGTAGTTCCAATACCAACAAATTTTTCAACACCTGATGGAGCTGAAATACCTATATCAACCGTTCCAGAATATCCTGAACCACCACTTGTTACATTAATAGATGAAATAGTACCAGCAGCTGATACAATGGCAGTTGCTGCTGCTCCTACACTAATTTCACCAGATGAAACAAGTGCGTCTACTGCGTTTATTGATATGTTATACTTAATGGCTGATAAAGATTCAACATGTCTTTGTGCTTCAATATGATTACCAACTTCGTAGAAGAAAGAATTTACATCATCTACAAAAATTCCATCATTTGTACCTGCTCCAATTCCAGATGTAACTGAAAAATTACCAATAATCTTAGCAGTTGGATAAACTTGTGGTTCAATTGATGATCTTGATTTACTAATCACTTCATTACCAACAATGATATCAGTTTTTTGTTTTGTCCATCTTACTGGTTTTTCATTTATTTCATCAACACCTCTTCCTGAGTAGATATCTGTTTCAACTAAATCTGCACTAAGTATCTCTTTTATGACTCTTTCATTTTGTTGTGAAGTTGTTATACCTGATAATGGTGATTTCATCACACGAAGTTGATCACCTATTTTTACAGTTTCCTGAACATCTACGATGTCTACGTCTACACCATCTTGACCCTTATAGAAGAAAATATCAACTTTATCATCATCATTAGCACCAATAAATGTTTCTCCTGTTGGAGCTTCCTTAAACACAAAAGTTGTGCCTCCTTGGAAGAAATATGATTCTCCTGGTTTTTGTAATACACCATTTACAAAAATAAGTAAAACAGCATCTAAATCTATTTGTTGCGAATCAACATTTTGATCATCTTTCTCGAAACTTAATAATTGTCCATTAAAATATAATGGGAACCTTAATCTTGAACCATCTTGTAAATTTTTAATACTATCAATAAAGTCAATTTCGCCAAATTGCCAAGCAGAGAATTTGTCATTAAATATTTCAATAACTTCTAACTCAAATTCATTTATTGGTGATGATAAATGTGATGCAGTAATTAAACCAACAGGTTTAAATTTGTCACCTACTTTAAATGAATGTCCATCCCTTGCAACTTTAAAGTTTGATATCTCAAATAATGTAGATCCAATTCCAACTGTTGTAGAAGCTGCACTTACCTCAACATCTAATAATAAATTAGAACCAGTATCAGTTGTTGGACCAACTCCTAGTCTTGATATACCTATTACAGGTAAATTATCATAGTTTGGTTCTGGAATGATAATTTCAGGATTTACATATCCTGAACCTGCATTATCAATTGTAAATGCAAGTGTTCCACCAGCACCAACTATCGCAGAAATTTCTGCACCTGTTCCTGCACCACCACCAGCACCTACATTGAGTAGTATGGTGTCTGTAGTAACTGAAATAATTGATGTTTGTATACCAGCAATAGGATCTGAATTAGGGAAACTTGTTTTTGATACTGATCTTGGATATGGATGATCAGAGAAGAAATTATCTTTTGAGCATTTGAATACTAATCCACCAGTATCAATACCAACAGTGTCACTAGTTGTTAATCCATGACTTGGAATTGTTAATAATAGTGTGCCTGTATGTGATGTATATACAGCATCAGTCGCTGTATATTGAGTTCCAGCAAAATTACTTTTACGTATTGATCCAATACCAGCACTTACAAATCTATGTACATACGCTTGGTCTGTTACACCAATGGCAACAGAACCACCTCTATAACCAGATCCAAATGTAAGATCCTCAAAAAATTCATATGCAACTCCACCGCCTTGATATGTGTGAACTATAGTACTAGGTCCTGCTTGTACCTCAAATGTTCTATCTGAAACAATACCAACTACAAACAACCCTCTTTCATGGTCTTGGAAGAATGTTGTAGTAACTCCACTATATCCAACACAACTAAATTCTAAATTTTTCAATTTAACTGTATTTGGTCTCTCTAATCCAAAACCATGTACTTCATTAGTTGTGACTGTTATGATACCTGTTGTATTACTGTAAACTGCTGTCTGAACACCAAGATTAAAACCAGAAGAAGTTCCAATACCTACTATACTTGTTAATCCACCAGCAGTATTCTTAAATGCCTTAACTTTTGCACCTTGTAATGGAGCATAACCTAATCCAGTAGTTGATCCAAGAGAAACAATCAAACCTCCTCTAGGGACTTGATTTTGGTTTATATCGGAATTTGATATAATAAATTGTCCATTTTCAGATGTAATACCTGTAAATTGTACAGTTGAGATACCTGCTGTTGTATCTGAAATAAATTCATAATTATTACCAACATTATTTGTTGTCAAAGGTGTTTGGAAAACACCATTAATGAATAAAACACCGTTACCAACTCCTATACCTGAAGATGTGTTTGCTCCTCCTACTGTTAGATTATAAGTTTTACCAATACCTGTAAATGAATCAGACAAATCATCAAATAGCATGTTTGTAGTATAATTACTTCGTAAAAATGTTCTTCCACTAAAATCTGCCTTTACAAATGGAAGATTAGTTTCATTTCTTCTGGATCTAGTATTTCCTTTTGGAGGATTAGTAAATATTACTTTACTATCAACTATATTAAATGAACCTCTGTGAACTTTTACACTTGCATTATCTGCATGAGTTGAAGCTGATATTCCTAATTGACCCCTCTCAACCCTTACAGTAGGTAAAGTTGCAAGACCAAGTGCTACATCAGTTGCATCATTTATCTTTCCACCTGATATACTAGAAAATCCAACTTCAGTTATTGTCATAAACTCATCATCAATCTTTAATATATCAGAAGGTTGAACAGAACTTATTCCACTCATTACAAATTGACTTGTAGCAGCACCAATATTTCCATCTAAGGTATGTGTGATTCTAGTAAACGTTACTGGTTGTTGTACAACTCCATCTAAACCAATAAGTGTTTTAGTCAACCCTTTGGACATAGAAAGTTTATGAGCGTTTCCTGCACCAGTTCCTGTAAATGTTACTGCAGATCCAGATGTAACGTATTCAGGTCTTGTAAATAACCTGAAATTATTTTTATCAGTTATTTTTGCAAATACAGTTGATGGAAGAATTGTTGTCACAATACCTGCCATATTTGCAGTTGCTCCAATCGATACAGCAGTAGCAGCTATACCAATAAAGGTTGAACTTGGAGTGTAAGTTAACTCTTCTCCAGTGTTAAAGAAATGATCTGGTATTGTAAATATACCAGTTGTTGTGCTTAATATACCTGCATTTGTGGGGTCAAAAGTTTTAGAATAAATTGGAATACCTTCATATTTTAATTCAAACTCTTTTTTATCAGCCCTTTTTCCATCTTTACCGTCATATGATGTTAAAAATAATTGCTGAGAAACTGGTCCGTAATTTAAGTTGGGAGGAGTATTACCAAAATCATTTTCAGTGTAGAAAATCTGATTATATGATTGAACTTCAATTAATGAATTAAATTCTGAGTCTGGGTAAAATCTTAAATTAATATCATTTCCAACAATTTCTCCACCAAATGTTCCAATACCAGTGGTAGATCCAGATGATACAAACGGATACTGAACCGTAAGAACATCATCAGCATCTCTAATTGTTATAACTTGATGAATAGCAGATGTCTTTCCACAAGAAACTCTAACTAATGATTTAACAGTGCTATCTACAGTTTTGTTAATAGTATTATATGTTATTGTACTCGCAGTTCCAGTAACATAACCTGATTCTAGTCTTAAACTTCTTTCAGCACCACTTGGTTGTCCTGCAACTGAAAATCTATGAGTTCCTATACCAGCGGTTGTAGTTCCTAATCCTACAATATTTGATCTTATATCTAATTGATTTACGCTGCTATTTTCACATTGTATTTTTATTAAATCATTCTCAAATCTAGCTGTTATTATACCTACAGCACTATTACTGAGTCCTTTTTTAGAATCAAAGTATGCTTGAGATACTGTAGTATCAGTGCCATCAAAATCAACTATTATTTCATTATAATTAATTTCTTTTGTTAAACTGTCTTGTACAAAAATATTTGCATATAATCCATTGAAATCGGTTTTTGGAAACTCAGCAATAGTTGAAGTTACTACACCTGAAGAAGCACTTGATGCAATACTGACGAGACCTGTTAAATCAATATTTCCAATTGAGTTTGTATTAATTCCAACTAAATCAGTATTAAAATCAATTTTTAGAACTTTTATATCATGATCTTTTGTGAATTCCTCTATGGGATCAAATATTAAATTTTTAATTCCACTTTCTAAAATTTCTGTTGAGAAATCACCTAATTTTGTCGTAGTAAAATCTTTTGATTTTTCTAGTAAAAACGCATCATCTTCAGTTGTTAAAACAATTAACTCTGAGAATTGAGTATCGAAAGTATCAGGATCAACAATCTGAATTAAATAATTTCCATAATCTTCTATGAGAGACTCTATTAAACTATCATTTGATTGGAAACCTGTACTAGAAAATAAATTACTTACATCATCATGAATTAGGACTCTATTTGTTTTACATCTTGTAAAATCTGATAATGTTTTATTTGATAATTCTAAAAATTTAGATTTATTAACTCTAGAATCATAATCTAATGAGAAATCAAAATTATTGATTGCATCTACTCTTTGTGAATCATTTAATTCTAATATATTAAGAACATCAAGAGTTATTGTATCATTTGTTTTTGCAGTAGTTCCAATACCAACATTTACTTGAGATTCAATTGACGTGTCAGCAAAATTCTTCAATCCTGATGGATGAACTAATCTATTTACAGGATTTACGAATTTTTCCCATGCAATTGTGCTCTTTACAGTATATGATAAATTTTGATAGTAATCATTATCAGGTATTACTTGATAATCTGTATTTAATTTTCCAATATCATCAATCCATCCATACTCTTTTCTATTAGAAAAATCAACTTTAAATTTAGCTTTATTTCCGTTTATTTTTGTAACTGTTGCTGTGATACCACTTACTTTACCAGTTATTCTATCATTTAGTTTAAGATTAAATTTACCATCTACTTTTATAAAATCATCTCTAATTTCAACAATTCTTAAATCTGTTAATTCAGAATCCACTGCTAAATTTTCATTTAACTGGAATACACCTCTTGTTTGTATTGGTCTTATATCTGGATATTTATTTTTATTTACTAAAACAGCATAACCAGATTGGAAAGTTTTTGCTATACCAGGATTAGTTGTTAAACCTGCTAAGTTAAATTTGACAATTGCCTCTACACCTGATATGTAATCTTCAACTTCAAAGAATTGATAATTATAATTTTCTGAATTAAATCCATCACCTAAAGTTGTTACTGTAGATATACCTCCTTGTGTTGCTCCAACACCAGTTTCACCCAATTGTTGTATACCTTCAACAAAAATTTCATCACCTATCACGAAAGGTTGAGGATCTACAAAACCATTAAATGGTGTTTCAAGATAACATGTTACTACTCCAGAATTACTAGTTTCAATAGAATTTATACCCACACCATTTGAGTTATTAATTGAAATAATTTGATGATTAATTGAATCTAATCCAGATACAGGTGCTAATACTTTAACTTCAGATATAGTTTGATTTGGAGTAATCGCAACTAAAGATGAATTATCAACAAGAGTATTGGTAATTGGATTGAATACTAGTAAATCTGGTGCGTTAATATAATCAGATCCTCCACTAACAATTTCAATAGATTCAATAACATCAAGATTATCAATTTCTAATACAGGTGAAACGAGTGCTTCTGGACTTAGTGTTTTATCAGAAGCATATTCATAACCAATATCAATAATTCTTACATCTTTAATTCTTCCAATTGTTTTTGATTCTGAAGTGATATTTGCATTGACACCATTATCACTTGTTATTGACTTGAATTTTGGTAATTTTTTATAATTATATCCTGATGATAATATTTTAAAGTTCTTAATTGTGCCCTTTACTAAGGTAGACTTTGTTGAGTATTCTAATTTTTCACACTCAGAATTTAAATAAGTTGTAAATTCTGGCATTTTAGGTGATATATTGAATTTATCTGTAGTGACTCCTGATATTCTATATTCCCCTGAATATATGCTATCTACAAAAATAATTTCATTTCCATTTACAACATCTGTATCTGATGTGCTGATATATCCACCTTTTGATATTCCATAATGCAGAATGTCAGGAGTTGATGTAGAGAAATTAACTGTTAAAGCAGCACCTACTGTGCCAGTTGTTCCTGATGCAAGTAAATTAAAATTAGTTGAATCTTGTGAACTGAAATATTGATTAGTTAGATTTTTATCATAAAAAACTTTAAATTCATATCCTGATAATGATGAATCTGCTAAATTAAAAGTTAACTTAGAATTTTTGTAAGATTTGATTTTAGGATTAATTAAAGATACAGATTGATTTGATCCACCAGTATTAGCAGTTATTGATATAATTTTAGGAGGAGTGGAGTATAGGTCATTAGATGTTTCTGCTAATTGAAAATACCTATCATTAATTCTGTTTACAAAATATGATCCCTCACTTAAACCTGTAGCAGAACCTTGATAGAAAATTTTGTCTCCTGTAATTAACCCATGTTTATCAATATCAATACGATTAGTTTCAACATCAGCAGCAGCAAATGTCACTGAGTTTAATAATAATTTTTGATATTCTGAATTAAATTTAACTGTTATTGGTGTTGTTGTTCCAATACCTACTGCAAGATTTGGCACAACATTCATTTTTACAATATCTGAATTTTGCAATCCATGAGTTGAAGTATTAGCTGCAGCAACATTTGTGCTAACAATTGTTGTAACTTTATCAAGGTCTCCAGTGATTTGTTCAAATTGTGAACTTAGGAAATATGATCCTGATCCAATTCCTGATTGTGTTCCGTTGGAGTGGAAAAATAAACCTTCACTTGTACTTCCAATACCAACTTTTGTTGTCAATAAACCAACGAAATTTTGACCTTTATCTACAATATAAACATCCATAGATTGACCAGTTAATGGTATCTGGAAAGTTTGCACTTCTCCATTATCTGAAACTCCAAATTTAGCAGATCCTGTTCTCTTATTCAACGATACTTTTTGACCAGTCTTAAATGGGTGATTTGGTATGTGTATAGTTCTAGTTGGAATGGATAAACTCTCTTTAAGATCACCTACCCAATAATCAACACTTATACCGCCACCAGCAGTTGTTCCTACACCAACAGATTGTTTTCCATTAAAATACGCAAGATCATTTAGTTTTGAGTCAAATTTTTGAGTTTTAACAGGTATAGTAACTGAAGTATTAAGAACATCAACATTTGATCCTAATGTATGTGCAATACCAGTATGTCTTAAAACACGTATTATTCTTCTTTGATTATATAAACCTAAAACTCTTAAAACTTCAGTATCCGTTGTATTACCTGATCCAACTCTTAGTGATCCTCCGATAGATATTGTATTTGGAATATTTGTAACAACAATATCCTCAAATTTACCAGCAACAGATCCAGTTGTCATTGATTTTGCAAGACCTATTCTATCAGTTTTTACACCAACATTAAATGATCCTGTTAAATTAACAATTGTAGTACTAAGTCCAGATATTGATATTGAATCCTGATCATTCATCTCCATAAATGGGAAATTAGTTGCAACCACTTCATTATTATTTTTCCAAACAAAAGAAATATCCTCAAATCTTTCAAGTGAAGTATCAAGTCTACTAATATCAATACCAACTATTTCACTAACTTCTGCACTAAATCCAGATCCATTTGTGCCTTCATTATCAAAATTAGTTACATCACCTACTTTATATCCAGTTCCACCTTCTAAAATAACAATATCATCAACTGTTCCTTGACTTACTGATTGCACTTCGGTTGATTGTCTTATAGTTTCATTAGATTCAATTATAAAGTCATTATCACCAAATTTTTCATCTATGTTATGAGGTAGTGTATTTCTAAGTAAATTGGAACTATTAAAGTCAAAATCATGATCTAACAATAAATTATCGTTAATTAATGGTGATCTAAAACTTTTACCAATAAAATATGGATATTTTTCCTCTAATTTATTAGTTTGTGCTCCTAATCCTACTGAAGCAAAGTAAGCGTAAATTCCATTTGGAAATTCTGGTGTTTTACAAAATCTACCATTATGAATATCTAAATCCCCAGATGCATTAAAAGTATAATCTTCAATAAAGAAACCTGCATCAAAACCACTTGGTCTATTAAGTAAATTAGAACTGTTTAAGATATAAGATGAATTTACTATTTTAAGATCTGAATTTATATTATTTGGATCAGAATAACCAAATGGACCATAGATTGGATTTCCATCATATGCCCATCCTATAATTGGGGAATGTGATGTTATCTGATTAAATTCACCATTATCACTAGTACTGAAAGATTCTTCAAGAGTTTTAGCAATTTGTTGAGAATAACCAAATACACCGAAGGTTAAAGAATCTTCTCTTGAAGTAAGACTAAAATTACCAAATCTTTTTGTTCCATTTACAGTTAGTGGTCTAATCCTTCCACTTAAAATTGCATTAGATCCTCTTGGTGTTATTTTTGCTAATGTTGAGAAACTACTATAACCAATACCAGAATTAATTACGATTGTACTAATAACCTTACCATTTTCAATTACTGGTCTGATTTTTGCTCCAGTTCCAAATGTGTCAGTTATTTCTATATCAGGTAAAGAATTATAATTTTTTCCTTTATTAACGACAGATACTTCTTCAATTCTTCCCTCAGAAATTACGGGTTTTAATGCTGCACCATTTCCGTTTTTAATTTTTATAGTTGGTTCAATATGGTGATTTAGTATTTTTGATCCATAATCAGTTCCATTTTCATATAGATATGCCTCAGTAATTTCACCAGTTACAATAGGAGTTAAAGTGATATTACCAGTAACGGTTGATGAATAAGAAACATTAATATCTACAGATATATCAGGATATTTAAATATATGATATCCTACACCAACAGATGTTAAATTAACAAATTTATTTCTGTCATAATCTGAGGTTGATGTTCCACCAACACCAGCATTTGCCAATTTAAATGAGTCATCATCAATTTTTTTGATTATGTAAGAGTCGGTAATATTTAATCCACCAATATAATCATTATTAGGTTGCTCTCCACCTCCCGCTAATTTAAGAGTATTTGAATAATTAACTATCTCTCCACTTTCAAAACCATGATTTACAAAATTAATTGTGTCATATGAGGTTGATATTCCAGATGGTGCCTCAACTCTTAGTTTTCGATGAGTATATCCTTCTCCAGGATTAATAATCTTAACTGAAAATAGAGTATTTACACTCTCAGTTCTAAATTTATGATTACCACCTGAAACTGTATCTGTTGCTAAACCAACAGTATTAACTCCCACTGCTCCATCTTCACTAAAAAGTGCCTCTGATTTAGAATTAAACAATCTAACTGTTGATGGATTGATTATTCTTACAAAATATGGATCACCATCTGATAAAGCACCAGTTATATTTTGTGTCCCATCAAATGCTGTTCCTGTAGCAATTGGAGGATTACCATTACTATTATAATAAATTAATTGTCCATTCTCAAGATTATGATTTTTCTTAAATGTGATTGTTTCTTCAGTAGTATCAATTCCACCTCCGAAAAATATATTTCTACTATCAAAATTAAGAGTTCTATATCTAATACCCACAACAGGGTTTAATTTACATCCCGATCCATTACCACCAGTTAATGAAATACTATTGACTGCTTCAATATCAAATTCTTGCGGATCAACAATAATTTCTTTTACATTACCTTTGATAACTGGTTCAACTAAAGCTTTTGTACCAGTGATACTAGATACATCTATTACAGGAGGATTTATCACATCGTAATTATCACCTGAATTTAGTACGTCAATTGATTCTAGAGGTCCAAAGAAAATATTATCATCGGATATTGGTGATCTTATTTGTACACCGTCCCTTAGTATACCAATATCATTTACTGGTGATTCATGTTTAGAAGAAACAAATAAATTTTGAGATAAAGGAATTTTTCTTAAAATTTTATCAGAAGTTAATTTTTTATTAGCTTGTGTTTTTAATGTAAAATTATGATCTAATGATCCTGTTGTACCTATACCTATTTGTACTGTAGATGCAGTTCCAACTTGACTTAGTGATTCGTATAATGCAACTTTAGTTATATTTTGATTTTGAATAATTATTGGATCAATATAGTAAGTTCTGCCAGATTCAATCCCAGATAAAGTTTCAATTGATGATCCCTTAAAGTCAGGGATATATGTAACTGCATCTCCCTGAATAAATTTTAAACTCTGGTTTGCTTCAAGTGGAAAATTAATAAAACTATAAGTTTCAGTTAGAGTATTATAACCCTCAAGACTTAATGAAGATGTTGCAGCTGAAACCTTATTGACAGTAATATCATAATTTGGAAGTGAATTAGATGCTACATATCCATCAACATCAGAATCTGTATACACATTAAGAACATCTGTTATTATTGTATTATTTCCAGTTTCTATTTCAACTCCCGAACTTGATGCAGTTTCAATTATTCTACGAATATCATACGATTCGTTTGAATCTTGAACAAAACCAGCTATACCTAATGCTGTAAACTGATTTAAATTTTCATCAATACTACCTACTTGACCAGTTATTTCAACAACCTGCTCACCTCTTCTTAAAATTTGGAATAAGTCACCTTTTTTTAATTTAGATTTATCAATTTTAGTTCTTAATGAAAAAGTTGTTCCTGAAATATCAACTTCAAATCTTGAACTTGTATTATATTTCCAAGAATTTGCAAATTTTTCTTTATATGTACTGTTATCATTTTCTATTTTTTCCCCTACATTTTTAACAAATATTAATTCACCTTCATTTACTAAATTTACATCACTAACTGTTTCAAATTCGGATAAAACACCTGTAATACGTAAATCAACTCTCTTAGATAAATCTCCATTTTCATACCCAAATATTGTTTCATTATCTCTAATATCATCTGCAGTTCCTATACCAACACCAACTCCTGTGCAACCAAAAAATTGATTTATAGATTTTGATGTATAATTTATTATATTTTGTCCACTTAAAATTGTTCCAGTGGTTCCAAATCCCACTGTGGAATCAACTGAAATAATTGAAGATCCTGTAGGAGTTTCAGTTAAAACTTTTGTTTTACCAGGTATTGTAAATATACCCTCAATAAGATCACGATCACTAAAACCTATGAATAATGATATTTTATAATAAATTTTATTATTTCTCTGTAATATTTCAACTTCAGATACTGATGCATTTGTATTGAGATCAGTTGATTTAAATATTGTTTGACCTACTAAATCTTGAGGATTACCTGTTTCAGTTATTAAATCCGCAACAATTACTTCTCTTCTAATAAACTCAGCGTCTGATGGTTTTACTAAATTTCCTTCTAAATCTAAAACTCTTGACTCAACACCATACAATACTTTAAATAGAATTTTTATTGACTCCTCAATACCTTTTGATTGATAGAATGATCGAGAAAATTTAATAAAATTACCAACATCTAAATTTGATGCAAAATCATTATTATCAAATCCTGGTAAAAATGTCTTTTTTAATTTTTTAAAGAATTCTTGTAAAAATAAAACAGATAAGTTTGTAACTGACGTGCCTGATGTATGATCTGAAGCAGTAGTATCCTCAAAAATTAATTTTTCACGATTAATTTCAAGAAGTGATGATGATACTCCAACATTATATCCAGAAACACCACTAAAACCACGAATACACCCAGTAAAAGATGTTGATGTAATTCCAGTATACGAAATAATTTCATCATTAATTTTTAATAATCCATACTCTGACGGAAAACCTCTTGTGCTTGAAACTGATATTGTTGTATCAGAAGAAGTTATAGATGATGTTATACTAGTAACACCTACAATTACTTCTGGAACTAAATTATCTGATTTTAAGTATTGATCAAAATTAGTTATTAGATCAATTGGACCACCTTGAAATTCTTGTGATAAGTAATATTGTTTAAAGAATTCACTTGCATTAGGAAAATCTGCTACGACAAATTCAGGTAACTGATTTTCAATAATCGTATTTACTTTTATTCTCTTGTCAATTTGAGACATATATTATTTCCTCTCTAAATCTCCATTTGAGTAACTAGAGGTATAATAATCTCTCGTAAATATGATACCTGATACATCTTCTCCAGAAGCGATTACATCCTTAACGATATTTATTGTACTTTTAGAAACGTCAAAATTAAGATACAAATCTTTCAGACCTACAACATCATTCGATTCGGGAAATGCCTGAATTTCAATAATATTATTTTGGGCAGATGTAGATGTAATATTAATAGTATTGAGTATAACTTCACCTTTTTTATAATCAACAACTCCAGCTTCTTTAACTAAAACAATTTGTTGATCTTTTTCATTGTTATAAACCACACTTATTGTGCCTTTCATACTACCATCTAAATTTCCAGCAGAATTTTTATTTGGAACATCTGTTAAAAATACAGTTTCAGTTGATCCCGTAATTGTAAATCCTGTACTTTTTATATTAAATCCAGCAGAATTAATGTTAAAACGATTCCCAAAACACAATTCATATTGAGCAAATTGATTTAACAATGCTTTGAGATCTCTTCTGATTATGACCTTAGTGATATTAGACGTAATTCCATTGTCAACTCTATCAATTAGAGTATTCAATTTACTATACTTTAATCTTCCACCAAATTTATTAATTTCAATATTACTTCCATATTGATCTAACGAACTTATAATTTTTGTCTTTAAATTTTGTTCTGAAGAAATCTGTGATGGGTTATAATAAACTGTTGAATTCAGTTCTACATATAGTATCTTAAGATCAACAATTTCAGAATTAATACCAGCCACAGCGTAACTCTTCAATTTGTTTTTAATTTGTGTTTTATCAAAATCAGATACATATGTACCATTTTTAGGTTTAATACTTATTTTAACTTTTCCAAATTCAGGTGGATCTAACTCCTCACCACCTATAACCGAAACTGATTCAGTTTTAGGAAAAATATCACGAATTATTGCTTCATAATCTCTTGGTGTAACTGCTCTATATTGTGCTGAATAGAGTCTTGGAGCAAAGTACTTAATAGAAGACACATCTTCAACTTCAGCACCGTTAGAAGCGTTTGTAACGGTAGATACAGTAATATTATCTGATGGAGTAAAAAGAGTTCCATCATTTTTAGTAAATGTACCTTGGAAACTAAAATTAGATGCACCATTTCCAGTTGCACCATCAGTAACAATATATCTGGCAGTGATTACAGAACCATTTTCTAATTTTTTACCAAATAAACCATCACCAAATAATATTTCATATTTTTCATCTTGAACTTCTTGTGCAAGGAATATTTCTGAAGTTTTATCAATATTTAAAATATTATCAATCATTCTAAATTGTCTTCCGAGACCAGAATCAGAGGTACCTGCAACAAATACCCTCAAAGTTGAACTATCAATATTTGGACTATCAATTATAAATCTCTGATCAATCGAATTGTTAACAACATATACTCTTGATAAAAATGTCCCTTCATACACTGTTATTGGGTCATCAAATTGTGCAAATGAAGTACCGCCTACATCTTTAATTCTTGAAGATGTAATATTGTCTGGTAAAGAAAAACGATATGTGGTATTTTCAGCACTTCCTACACAAACAAGTCCTGATTGAAGGGTTAAGAAGTTTGGAGTGGCATCACTTGTTGTTCCGACATTTA
>Ga0163179_10000657_pt1 | contig 24625 bp, 29 predicted proteins | sample AtlANTMetagenome_FD_109643 | JGI IMG/M metagenome (GOLD analysis project Ga0163179, IMG submission 109643) | Marine eukaryotic phytoplankton communities from the Atlantic Ocean - Atlantic ANT 2 Metagenome | ecosystem: Environmental > Aquatic > Marine > Oceanic | place: North Atlantic Ocean...
CCGCCAGATGCAGAAATTGTTGAAAGTTTGTCATCAAGATACTTGCCGGTATACAGATAGGCAGATGCGGTTACGGGAATGCTGGAGGCATTATAGTCCTGAATAAAGACAACTCCAGAATAATAGTCAACTTGCCAGTCAATTGAGTCACCTGAAGTAATTTCATTTGATGGATTTGTGGGATCGCCCTTATAAAGCTTTAAGAAATATCTATTTGGGCTCGCATTGGAAATAAGAGGCGGGACAAGCTGAAGCCCTCCTCTTGAAGTATAAACTCTTTGACCGTTAGTGAAGAATCCGCTGCCCTTTGCAGAGTTTGAGGACGTGCTTTCATAGTTTGATGGCAGCTTAAGATAATAACCATGCGCTCCACTATTTGAAGCTTCGTCTCCACCGCCGCCAGTGTCATTTGCGTCATAAATTGTATCAGAAATAGAGACAATATCGAAATAAACCTGCTCAACAGTTGTGGGAGCGCCCACAGAAGCACTGTAAAGAGTGTAAAACTCAACACCGGGGTCGTTTGGGATCGCTTCACCAAAAATGCCCTCTGACGGCATGGAAACGTTGCTTGGAACGCTCTCATTAACATCTGATTTTAAATTTGAGGTTTGCGCCTTGCCAAGCAGCTTCTTGGCGGCGAATTGAGTGGAGGATATGTTGGTTTTGCCAGTGCTCATATGTTATTTAATAAGTTATGCTAATTCTGGAGAGATAGCCAGTCCAATTTTTGTGTGCGGATATCTTTAGCACAAAATATTGGTTGTTTCTAACTTGTTTCTCCAGAAGTTGAATAGCAATCGCTCTTCCTCCTCCTGCGACCGTTTGTGTGAGATCTGCTCCCCCACCATTATAAATACCAACTCCATCAGTAATTGGCTGAACTCCTGCCGAATAAGGCTTAATGCAGTCTCCCCATGCTGTTGAGGTATCGTCGTCACCTGTAAAGCTTGGATCATATGGAACTTTTAGTTCAACATTAATATTATCATTCGAACCAAGAGATCCTGTGTTAAATGCACCGGATTTTGCGACCAAATAAGCATCTCCATATAGAGTTACGGTAAATGTTGCTTTTGAAACGCCGGTTGTATTTTTAAAATATCTATAATATGTCCTAACCGACGAAGATAATGTCGAATAATTAGGATTATTTGGTGGAGCCTGCAGCTGTCCACCATCGGCGGCGTTTCTTGCATCCCCTGCGTTTCCAATGTTAAAAGGAGAGATCGCATATCCATTCGCAGTGACCATCCCATCATTATATGCAGCGTAACTTGCGCCATCATTAACAGATCTTTGCGAATTCCAAGAATTTCCAGAAGAAGTGGTGTTTGATTGGCTCGCATAATTGCCAGAAACAATTCGATAGGTCTCTGTATTGTAATATTCTTCCGCTGTAATGGTTGTCGATCCAACCGATCCAGAATAAACCATAAAACTGGTTTTTGACTTGGATGTCGTGCTCAAGTTTGACTTAAGTGGGTGCTCAATCGTGGATGCAACAGCGACATCATAGTCAGTAAACAGTCCCAAGCCGCCCGAAATGGAAGTCAAGGCGTCAAGCTGAACAGTTCCTGTAACTTGAATCGCTGTTTGCTCGCAATCCGTCGTGTTATTAAGGTTTGGCAACGCGACAGACGCTGCAGCAGTGTTTGAAGTGGATACGCCAGAGCCTGTAATTCTTATATTCGTTACAGCGCAATTTGTTGTCGTTGGGAAAGTTACTGCAGTTCCATTCTGGCGCACATTTCTATAAACGTTTGATGCCAAGTAAGTATAGCTGGCAGAAGGTCTTGACGCAAAATACCCAATTCCAGACTGGTAATACACGTCTAAGTGACTAAAGTTTTCTAATGCAGTCCCAGTCTCTGCCAAAGCGTTAGAGTCAGTGTCGGTTACCCATTCAATATAATTTGTCGTTGTATCGGAGTCACCGATTCGATGAATCACTCTGGCATAGTTCCAGCCCAAGTTCTGATCGGGCGCTCCAATTTGATAGGAGCCAGTTCTGTATGGCTTGCCATAGCTTGGAATGTCGTCAGAAGTTGTGCTGAAATAGACTTCCGAAACAGTGAACCCAGAATCGTTTGAATTTCTATTCGCAATGACTGAACTAAGGGTTGATTGCAGGTTAATAGAGTGAACTTCTATTCCATTGACCTGCAGCACAAGGGAGCCAGTATAGGCGTCTTTAAAAGCATTTGCAGTGTAATTTGAACTATTTGAACTAACGTCTTCATTAAGCTCGCCAGCTATAGTTGGCTTGCTGCTAAACACTCCCAAACGATCTCCGCTGCGAGTATATGCATCATTTGAATTATAATTTGCTAAGCTAATCGAAGAGCCTGTTGCATTGCTGTAACTTGTGACTCCATTTGACGAACCAAAAGAAAGAACTGCATCAACCCCTGTGTTGTTCGCATCGACATCATCAAGAGTGGGAGCTTCAGTGGTAGTGTTTGTTGTTGCCCCAAGTTGAAATTGAAACTGGTCAATGTATCCTGCCCAACTTTCGTCCGCCTCAAGTTTCAGCATAATGATTTCATTATTGGCCACACTTTGAGTTCCGAAAGTCACATGATGAACGTTGTTACCAGAGTCTGTATCGTTGGAGGCTCCTGCAATTAGCGCACCGTTGCCGTCAGAAGTGCTGCCATAAGAGAAATTTTGAGAAACGTCCATCCACCCAGTCGATCCGGGGATTTTAACATAAAGATGTGCGTTTCCAGTGCTCAGTCCTGAATTATTAAATGTCGTTCCATTTTTTGTGGTGGTAATCTTAATGTCGCTTTTTGTTGCGCCGCTGGAGTTAGACAGAATTCTGAAAAACGTTCTTGTTCCAGATTCAGATGAATAGTTTGGCTGTCCACTTTCAACATTTGAAAGTGCTGCAAAGTTTCCTCCGACCGGGACATCACCATCGACCGGACTATAAAGCCTTTGATTAAAATATAAAAGACCATCGGCATGGCCCGTTGCCCCGCTCGATGTCATGTGGTTTTGCGAATTCCAAACCGAGGCTGCAGCGACAGTCGAACCTTGTGTGCCGTAGGAACCCGAAGCTTTTCTATATGATTCGTCATGAAACTTTTCTAATAGATTGGTGCTCGCCAATGTTCGATTGTCAATCAAGAACCCATTGCCAGTTGTTACCGAACCTGTATTGGAAATAGTATTCTTTAATGGGTGAGTCACTGTGACATTTGCGGTAATCGCACCACTCAACAAGTTATCAACATTTGCATTAACATCTAAACTGCCAGTTACGCCAAGAACCTTCGTATTGTCGTCTGAGGCTGTCAGATCCGTGACTGCTTGCGAAGATGGGGTCGAGCTATTGGTCACTGTGAAGGAAATTGGATTCCCAGATGCGGCATACACATTCCTATAAAGATTGTTAATGTCCACTTTATATTTTGCAGTGGCGTCGGTATTGTATTCGACTCCTGAGAGGTATTTCGAGCCGACCAGTGTGATGTTTTCTATTCTCGAATTAAGGACTGACAGATCATTGGTTGCTCCCGATGGATCGTTGATCCACTCAATATAGTTAGTCGCATAATCTGTCCCGCCCACAGTGTGGATAACTCTCAAATAATTCCAACCGATATTCATATCATCGGCATCAATTTTGTATTTTGCCGTGCGATGCTTGAAGTTATACCACTCTGCACCGTTTCCGTCAAATCCAGAAGCAGTAACAGAAACGTTCATAAACCCAGAATCGTTTGTAAAGCTGTGGCCCGATCCTGTAGCCGGGTTTCCAGATCCTGTAAGACTGGACAAGCTTGCTGTGTGATAGTTGCTGCCATTTAACTCTAATTTTAAAGTGCCCTGTTCTCCATTACCAAAAGCTCCAGAAGCATAGTTCAAGTTAGAACCGCTCATTTGGAAGTTTATTGTGTAATTGATCGTTCCTGTAATGTCTTGAGAACCATCGTAAACTCCAAGTCTAAAGTTAGAGCCACTAATTGCTGCAGCATAACTTCCCGTTCGATCAACCAAACTAAACCCAGCATTGGTTGATGAAGAATTATATCCAGCGACAGCAGAAGAGGAGCCAAATGAAAGCTTTGCAGTGACCCCAGCGGGCGATTCATAGTTTATTGATTGAACTGCCGGGGCTGGGTTTGGAGAGATGATCTTTAATATCTCATTGAACCTGTCAATGGCGGTGCCGATCCCAGTTGAGGCAGCAAAATCTGTGAACAAACCATCGGTGTATGCTCCGTCTTCTGCTGCGCCGATTGTTCCGCCCGCAGCAGAAACGCCAGTTAGACCAGAGCCATCCCCGAAGTAGTAAGAGGCCGAGATAGTCGAACTTGCAGTGACGTGGCCCGTAACGTTAAGAAGAGAGCCGTCAAAAGTTAAGTTTGTCTCGGCAGTAAGATTATTTGCATCACCGCCAACGTTAGTGATAACTGCATTATTAGTTGCGTTAGATACTCTTGGAACGTTGGCGATGCTTGATCCGTCGCCAACAATAGTGGCTCCCGAAACAACGAAGTCTTCTGAACCAAAGTGATCCGGGGCGACGACTGAACCTGATAAAAGATTGTATGCCATACAACGCCGGCCCCCTTAGTAAATAAACCAGTTTACACCATTAGAATACATACTAATCGCGACCATCGAGCCGGTCATCTGATAGTTTGCCTCTCCATCGATTGCATCTCCAGAGGATGCAGTTATCCCAATGCTTCCGGCGCGGGTTCCAACCTCGTCCTTGATTATTAACATTGAGCCAGAACCACAAGCAGATGCGGTTGGGAGCAGCAAACTAACATTGCCCGTTTGGCTAACGCCAATTATATACGATTCAGCACTGGCAGTGTATGAGGCCACTCCAACATTGGTGTACATGCCTCCAAAAGCTCGCACAAATACTCTATTATTATCGTTAGATGCACTTAAAACATCAACCGAAGCTTGTTTAACAACCAAACTTCCCGTAAATACATGTGTGTCGTCCGCACTATCGCCAAATCGACTTGAGCCGTTTTGCTGAATCTCTGTGATTGTCGTGTTAACGATATCTAGAGAATTGGCAACGATAGCACCAGTGACGTGCAAAGAACCTGTGATGCGCATTGCTCCCGACAAAATCATTGTCATGGGAGTGTAGTCCGATACAGAAGCTGTATAAAACATCAAGTTGGCAGAGCCAGTTGTGTTTCCCGATCCGGTTAAAAACTGAACTGATCCTGTTGCGCCATGTGCTGCGCCATCGGCGGCAGAAGATCCGACTTCATCGCAGTTGACATATGCCCAATTGAATTTGTTAGTGCAGGCCATGCGGTTTTCTCCTAATCAGTGTGCCCAGAACCCGTTAGTGGATGCATCTGATCAGGCAGAATATTGGTTAGCTCGGCATAGATCGTTAAAGATCGAGCGCTGCCACCAGAAGGGGCGGTGCAATAAAGTTCGCGGCATTTGGCGTTTATTGTAACGGTCTGTCCAGCAGTTGTCAGTGGAATATAGTGTAATCCAGCTACAACTGCACCAGAAGAGCCCGACATAAAATGGACATAAAAATCTTCTCCATTGTTGTTGATAATGGTCAAACTCTTTGTGACCATAGGAAAAACAAATTTTTCCTCAGTCGATGCTGCCAGCGATGTCGATCCCGTGATGTGGGGATGACCAGAAACCTGATACGCTCCAACGTATCCCAATCCCGGTTCGAATCTTTTGTTAAATGCCATTGTAATAAAGCTCCATTATTTTTTGCCTTTCTTCCTATAAGTAGTCGATTCTTTTGCTTTTGCAGCGGCTTTTAGCTTGTCTAATTGCCTCTGTCTTTTGATCGCTTTTTCACGACGAACTTCGGAAGGTTTTTTATAATATTTTCGGTCTCGGACGGTCTCCATGATCCCTTCCTTTTTGACCTTTTTGATAAATCTCTTGATAAGGCGCTCGGGCGACTCATCTTTTCTTGGATAGACCGACACATTAACTGCGCGACTGCTCTTAACGTCAGGATGGCGTCTTCTGTCCCTTCGGTCTCTTCGCGGCCTTCTGTTATCATATCTGCGTCTTCTATTGTGGTTTCTTCTCATCTTTTATTTCCAGCGGCCAATTTTGACCAGTTACTTGAAAAAATGCCCGAGATGTCAACTCCTGAATCGCCGGGGGTGACGCCGGATAAAGGGCCGCTCGTTGCAGAGGGCTCGTTTGGAGTTCCACCAGAAGCAAGCGCCTCGGTCCCTTCAAACAAGTTTACTCCGCCATATGCATCCCTTCCAACCGTCTCTTGCATCTTCCTTCTTGTTTCTTGAATCTTTGTTTTTCTCGCAGCGTTGCGAGCAGCCTCTTGCTCAGCCAAATGCGCTTGATCGGGCTGGGCTTGGCGCTGAACTTGTGGTTGTCGAGTTTCGACAATTGTGTTCGCTCCTGCCATTCCTTTGGCGACCTCGGAAACGATTCCAGACAAAACGCCCTCTTCAAAAAGGACTTCTTTAATCGATTCTCTGATCAAAGGCTTTAGAGCCTGTTTCAATTCTTTTCTATTCATTGTTCACCTTTGTCATAATCTAACAAAACGTTGTTCAAGGCACGATTAATCTTGTCCGCCTTATTAAAAATATTTGTCTCTTTGTTTTTTGCCTCGGACAGATTCATAAAGGCATTTGGCGTAGAAGGCTCTGAGACGAAATCAAAGCAAATAAGCTGGAAATCGTCCTCAACCATTGTCCCTCCCTGCGATTCCGTCACTGACCCAAGACCCCTTGAAGAGATCCCGAGCTTAACTCCTGATTCGACCAAAGAACGAAGAATGTTGCCCGATGGAGTATTCAAAACTTGAACTTTGCCCATCACACTTTTTTGATCCCACCACACATCAGTGACCATGTGTGAGGCATTTTTAAGGTTAATAACTGAATCTTCTGGGTGGTCTAACTCTCCCAATGCTCTGCGCTCTTTGACGAGCTTTTGATAAGTCCTCATCTCGCGCATGAGGACACTATGGGGATAGACCCTCCCATTACCGTTTTGAATATCGGCTTCTTGCAGTTTGCCAGACAAGATCATTCCACCTTCCGAAACGAACTTCTTCTCTGCCTCTGTCAAAAGGTCTTGACAGACGCCGCCTTCGCATAACTCATAATATTCTCTTAAAAGCACTTTTTTCATTTTTCAATCCTTTATAAAACTAAAGCGGGCGCTACCCGCACGGGCATGCAACCCTTTTTGCAATTTCGCACAGGCTGTAGAGCCCACTTCGCTGTCCAGAAGTTAGTGTCCATTTTGATCTCCTTGTGTGTGTTGGATTTTTAGACCGTCATCTCCAAACAACATCGTTAAAAGATACGATGTGCCCGATGCGATGCCGCCTAAAATAAATAAATTTGCAAAAGTATACTCAAACGTAAATAGTTCTGTATTGCGGTTAAAGACCCATAAAATTACGCCCACCCAAAAGCCAACGCACATGGGACAACGAAAAAAATCGCCCAGCTTTCCTTTTGTCGGACGAATCGGATTAAATATGCTGCCATAAACGATTATTTGTGTTATTCCGTATGCCGCCAACACAAAATATAACAACCCTATGGATGCATTCACTTTTCACCTCTCAATTTAAGCTCGATATAAATCATAAAGAGCATATGGCCCACGAACCCAGCCGGGACGAATGGAGCCCTTTGTTTCTTCATGAGGAACTTCGCCAAGCTCTGTCGAGTGCTCGGCATTTGGATCAAGAAGATAGTCTTCTTCGGCCTTGTTTACAGCGGTCTCATAAGCATAATATGGTTTCTCTTCCTCGACGAACTTTCCAATTGAAAAAATTGCCATCTGAACCGAGTCAACGCCTTCGTTATCAGATTCTGCCAACAGGCCCTCAAGCGAACCGTAGACGTTTCCGCCCTTAATACTGTCAAATGTGACAACGCCTTTTTTGGTCAGAAACTTAAACAGATGATCTTGAGTCTCGTAAACTTCATCAGTCATCATGTTCTTTGCAAAAGCAACAATCTTTTTTGTCTCAGGCATAACAACAATATCGATCTCTGGATGGTCGAAGATCATAAAGTTTCCATCGAGACTCTTGCGAGCATTAAGCTCCATTGTGCTCTGTGGCTTGGGCGGACGCTGTGCCTCTTGCTCCATTTCGGAGGGTGGGCGATTTTGACCAATTTGGACTTCAACTGCCATTGCCTGTAATCTCCTTGGCCAAGTCTTGAACTTTTAGCACGGTTCTGACCATGTTCTCGTCAATCGGTTTCTTTGAGAACTCGTTCATGATTTGCAAGACTCTATTCGAGGCATCCAACATATCACGATCTTCTTTAATTTCGTTTTGTTCGAGGCCAACCTTAATAACTTCTTTTAATCTGCCAACTTCTTGATTAAGATACGTTTTAAGAGTCAAGCCATTGTCCGAAAAAGACAGAATAAAATGGTTAAGGAGCGCTCTCTGTTCCTCAAGAAGTCCAGAATATTGTTCGTTGAACCTCTGAACAAATGTTTTATAAGTTATATCATCGATGGGCTGCAAAGTCTCGACGCTTTTGGTTTGCACTCCGCACAGATATTCGACAACTTCGCCCTCCAACAAAACACGGCGCTTAATCGATGTGTCGTCATTTAAAATTTGGGAGATCGTTGCTAGATTCTTATAGTTTGGAACAAAATTAGCATAAATATCTTTTGAAATATACTTGTTCATAAATCGAATAAGTGTAGACTGCTCATTGAAAAGTTTCTTTTTGTCTATTGTGTTGTGGAGTCTTTTGGCTTCGGACAACAGCTTTTCTGCAATTGGTCGCTGTAGGCTATCACTCTCAAGAAGCGCCCGATAGACATTTAACTCTTTAGAGAGTTCAGTTCCCTTTTTAAAATGTTCCCTCAAGGCAGTTGCCACCATCTTTTGACGGTCAGCCTGTTTTGTCAACATTGTCTTTGATAGTTCCCTGACAAGGGTCTCATAAAGGAATGCTGTATTTCTTTTCTTATTGTGCCTTGTTTTCTTTGACATTTGTTTTTAACTCCAGTTCTGTAATTAGATCCCTGACTTCTCTCTTGGTCTCAAAAATCTTAGCCTCTTCATCTAAGTAATTAGGTTCCTTACTCTCATAAGTCATATTTGCAAGAGAACTTAATTCAGAAGCCCCTTTAAATATGTTCCTTGTGTTGTTTGTGGCCAATTCGCGACTATATGCTCCCTTGGTTGAGCGATTTCTTGCAGATGAGCCATAAGCAGGGGCTGCACGCGGAACGTATTCTTTGCCTTTCGCGCCGGGGGTCACATATCCCTTTGAGCCTTTGGGTTTATATGCCTTTTTACCTGTTCTGGTGCGAACAATGTCACCTCCGATGTCATCGCGGCGCTTTGCGGGCTCTGCGAGGAGACTTCCTTCGTCTTCGCCGCCTTCATCACTGCCAAGATCAGGATCTCCGCCACCTTCATCACCGCCAAGATCAAGATCTCCGCCGGCTTCATCTCCTCCGAGACCGAGGTCGCCGCCTTCGTCGCCTCCAAGGCCGAGGTCTCCGGCGCCGCCTGCGGCTGCAACAGCTTCGGCTTCTGCCTCAAGCTGAGCTTCGAACCTGCGGTCGAAAAACATCTCTCTTTGGTTGCGGAGGAATTCTTCGTCGGTCATGTTGAAAAGCTTTTTAGCAATCCATCGCTTGCTGAAGAAGCCTTCTGTTGCGGAAGAAGCAGCGTCGAACTTTGTTTTCCAATGTTCAAGCTCTTGCATTTCTGCAATCTTGGATGGATTGTTGAGGGCGATTCTGAACGAAACCAGATCGTCTCCGCGATATCCAAGAGTGTAAAGATGAATAATTCCAATTTTTTCAAGCTCTGCGACAATAACTCTCTGAAGTCTCTGGATCGTTCTTGCAAATCGAATATCTTTTTGCGCGAGAGTTGTTTTGTCCTCATTGGCGCTTTCATCGCTTGAGAGATATGATTGTGGAATCTTGAGCGCAGAAAACAGTTTATCTCTCAAGTATTTAACGTCATCGATGTCCCCTTGATATGTTCCGCCGGGGAGGTTTTCGATCTTTGTTGACGTTCCTCCACGGACAGGGATGAAATAATCTTCCTCGACTGACATTGGATTATATCGAAGGTCAACGCGACCAGTTGTGTCATTTACAATCTGGTTGCGCTTCATGGAGGTCATAATCTTCTGCATATATTGTTCGACATCTTGTGGAGCGATATTCCCGGTGTCAACATAAAACACACGGCGCTCGGGTGCTCGCACAATTCGATATGCCATCATCGCGTCCTCAAGGAGCGTAAGCTGACGCCAAATTCTGCGGGCGGGCTCCAAGACAGATGTGCCATAAGGTGCGAACTTGTCATTGCCAAGAATTCTAAAGTGAGCAACTTGCCAAGACTCAAGAGTCAGGCCGCCAGAGTTCCACTGATATTGGACATAATTTGGGTTTGTCGGGTCTTGACCCTCAATTCTCTCAACCTCTTGGGTCGGAAGACTGATTGCAGAGCGGATTCCCATCTCCTCGTCGATGTCCAGATACATGAACATGTCACCATATTTGCAAGTTGTGCGACACCAACCAAATAAGTTGTGCTCAAGATTGAGAGTCTGCATATAAAGGGTGTTGAGCATTGCCTTAATCTCTTCGTTAGGGCAAGTGATGCTCAAAAGGGGCTGGAGCGGGCTGGATGTTGTCATCTCGTCAGCATAAATATCCAACGTGGAGGCGATTTCGGGAGTGTATTCCATTTGATCGAAATCGACATATCTCATCGCCCGATCTTGATTGTTCATTAAGTCCGTTTGAATTGGACTGAACGGGTTATATGATGACTTTTTAAACTGCTTGCCGCTTGCAGATGTAAAATTAAACTTGTCGAGGTTTCTTCTGCGATAACGACGAATGTTCTGTTGTCGATAATTTACGATTGGCCCCGAAAAGAGCCGCGTCAATCTTTGAAATAATTCTGATTGTGGGTTTTTGGGATTATTGTTTCTTTTTGCCATGTTTTATTTAGCCCTTGTAGATCCATGAAAACTGTTCAAGATTTCTCTTGTGCTCGGTAAGAGCATCATCAGTTTTGTTCTTCCTATATCCTAACATACCCGGTATGGTTGTGTTTAGGTGAGAATTGCTTTTTGTCATCGAAGATAAGAAAGCTTTTTGATATTCTGCTTCTCTTTGATTAACTTCAAGCGCCGTCTCCTTAACCCAACATGCAATCGCCAGCGACATCACCAAGTCATCATTATATCCTCTCATTGCCTGCGGTTTCCCGTTGTGCCAAATGAAAGTTGTTAATTCATTGATTAAGCGTGAAGAGTGCGTAATAATTAGTTTGTTGCGAACGAATTCTTCAAGTTTTGCAATAATAAGCGGTCGTGTCTTGCTGGAAGTCGTAAAACCGGCGATGGCGTTGCTCATGTGCTCGCCCTGAAGCTGTTCCACATATTCGTGGCTGGACTTCACCGAGTAATAAAGATTGGGATATTCTAAGTCAACTAACTTCTCTAAGACTGAGATTCCGAGACTGTTGTTCTCGACCACGACAAGGCAATTTCCGTATTCTCTGCCAACAGAGTTTAATATATTAGAATACATATCGAGAGTTGGCTTGCCCTGATATTCTGCGATAACTCTCATCGTCTCCAAGTGAATTAGCTGAAAACCGGAATGATCTGCGCCATCTCCACGGGCAACATCAGCAACCAAAAGATAATTTTGGCCTTCCTGATATTCTTCCCAGATCCAATAATTGCGGTCAAAACCTGTCCGGTATTTTGGCTCTTGAATAAACTGCTGAAGATACTGAATGTCTTCGGGATGGATCACTGTGTCGCCAGAGGTGTTGAAGTTGCACTCAAGTTCCTGTGCAATTTCTCTCAAAGACATGTTCTTTGTCTCTTTGTCGAACCATTGTTGATCTCGGTCAGGATGAACATCCCAAGGCAGGCAGGTTGTCACAAAGTCATTTGAACCTTCTTCTGCTTCTGTGTAAATCTTGTGGAACCAGTTTCCAACACCATTTGGAGTTGAAAGGGCAATGCACCGGCCACCTGTGGACAGCGTGGGATAAAGACCCATCCAAAGATCCTCCAACCCCTCAACGTGAGCGGCCTCATCGACCACAAGCAAAGAAAGCGCTTCAGAACGACCGGCATCGCCAGAAGTCGAAGACGCTTTGATTTGAGAACCATTTGAAAGCTCAAATGAGGCCCTGTTGTCAATTGATATTTTAGAAATCTGCATCCACTCGGGAAGAGATTTCATGATGCCTTTAACTTTCTTGACAAGGTTTGCTGCTGTCTGAAACTTGGTTGCAACGACAAGGATGTTTTTGTCCTTGTGAAACAACATCAGCCATGCAACATAGCCTGCCGTGATCGTTGATATTCCAAGCTGACGTGCTTTCAGAATAATATTAAAACGATGATCATTAAAGTTTTGTAAAAGGTCGCTCTGGAAATCATATGTTCGAAACGGGATAGACCCCTCTAATGGATGTGAAATTCTCGCATAGTTGTTCAAAAAATAAACAGGGTCTTTGCCAGCTTTCACAACCTCCTTTAATATCTGCTTCTTGTCAAGCGTAAAGGACATTAATCTCTTCTTTTGTCGTCTTCTCTCTCGTGAATAGTCTTCATGACCTTATATCGTAAAGACTTGAGATCCTTAATTGCCTGCATGGAAGCCTTGCGAACTCGGCGACCAGCAGAGGAATTATTCTTATTATCGAACTTCTCTGCATCGCCAACGGCTCTGGAGAGTTCTCCTAAAATTCTTTGTAGTTCTTCATGAATCATTTTTTGGTTTACTCCTGCTGTCATTTTGAGGCTTCTTTCCGCCCTTGCCCAACTCAAGGAATGAGCGAATAGCGTCGTCCAATCTCTCTTCAACACTCTGTGGTGGTGCTTCATTGTTGAGTTTAAGGCCGCCAATCTCATAGTTGCAACTAGCTTGAACCCACATTCTAACGTTTGAGGATCTCTGAACGAGAATATCGCACTCTCCGCTCTTTTTGAGGGTTAGCGTATTTTTAGTTATTTTCTTGTATTCTTTTTTCAGGAACTTTGCAATGTCAGCAAGCATCCCTTCGATGTCTGACTCAAAAGAGTTTTCATGCACATCTTTCATGGTCATCTCGCCATGATATGTGATTACTAAATTCTCTCCAGCGAACTTTACGCCAAAGCCGTCCATGACGCGAGTGTCTTTGATCGCACACCCCTCTTCACGGTGAAGGCCAATTTCGCGAGTTTCTCCATCTGGCGTGAATCTTTCGTCGTGTGAGCCGTCATATGCATTTGCTGCTGCCTGCGCAATTCCCTGAATGATTTCAAGTGTTGTTGCCATTGATTGTGTTCTCCTTATTATTCTTTGGTCTCCAGCCGGCTTTCCAGCGTTCTTCTCGACCATCGACGTATTCTATATAGCACTTAAAACAACAATCAAACTTATTCATATAAACATCATCTTTCATATCAAATGAATAGACCCTGCACACAGGACAAGTTCGTTGTGATTCTTTATTAATTAGCTTCTTCGACACTAAAATGCCATTTATTTCCACCCTTTCCTTGCTGCGAGATGCATTCATTCGCTTTTCGGTCAGGGCCTTTAGTTGTTCGATATATTCTGCTTCTTTCTCGTCGTCCCAATCTTTTCGGGGATTCTGAACGGCTTCGTCGCCATATTTCTCTTTTATCGCTTTTTCAACCTTGGCAATATAATTCAAATCCTTCTTCATGCATCACTCAAGACCAGCAGTGTCAACGCCTCTGCTGCGGAGGATTTGCATCACAACAATTCTTTGACGCTGAGATAGATCTCTTCCTTGATTGAGTTGTCTTTCCATTTTTTGCAAGAAATTGTTGGAACCAGCCTGTGCGATTGCGTCAAGCAAGGGCTGATTTCTTTCACGGGCCTGTTGGGTTCTCGCCCCTCTTTTGTCAATGCAAGGGATACAACGGCCCATTTCATGTTCCGTTCTCTTTCCGCAGCTTGAGCAATATTTGTGCGAGAAGCCTTCATCGTTTGCTCCGCCGTCTTGATGCCATGCATAGCTTTTCTTTCTTGGCTTGAACGGATCTCTTCCCCAGTTCTCCTCAAGAGATGGGTCGCGAGCGGGGGCGTTTGCTGGATCTGGGTTTTCAAAGCCTGTCAAGCCCGCAAGTTGCGCGATCATATTTAAAATATTTTCTTTGTCTTCATCGCTCATGCCTTGCATTTGTCCCGCAAGTTCATTTCCAAGTTGCTTAAATGGTCCTAATTTCTTTGGCGAAAGATTAGCACCGCCGAGTTTGGAAAGGTGGCGGGCCTGTTCTGTTCCAAATGTTGCGCCGGATTCGGCCAACACTGCTGCCAGTTCTTCCTTGACGATCTTTAGAATCTGTTCTCTTTTGGACTCTTCCATTGGGGGCACATTATATGGACTGTCGGGATCATATTCATCGGCTTTTGTTTGTCTGAGTCCTTTAATGGCGTCTCCAAGATGACCATCTGGGCTTAGCATGTTAAACCAGAACTGCCCGGCGTTTTCCATGTCTATGGCTTCGTGTATCATGCCAAACGTGTCTTCAGCAGTAAAGACAGGGCCGGTGCCCATTGAGGACATTATTTGCCAAACTTCGTTCGCCATTTCGTCGGTGTTGCCCCGTTCACGAATGTTCTCGATGCTGTAAGCATCATATTCTTCTTTAATAATCTGTTTAAGTTGTGTTTTTGTGATTTTCATTTTGTTTAGTCTCCTCCAGTCTCAGCGATCTCGTGACCTGAAAGCCAGCCTTGTTCATATTTCTTGACGGAACCATTGGGGCGGGCCTTCTCCGCCTTCATGCCTGCCTGTTTGTTTTTTCCGGCTTTTCCATCTTTGCGGCCACGCTTATAAGCTGGATCGTTTTTGTCCTCTGTCATGCCGCCATATGTGAATTTATCCCATGTATCCACACCAATGCTCTCTTTGAGCTTGAGGGCTCTTGAAAGCTCTTCTTTGATAATCTGTTTAAGTTGTGATTTTGTGATTTTCATTGTCCTCCCATCTCCCCCATTATCATTTTATATACGTCACGCGCCAGCCTATCCAAATCAAGCGTGATACCGGTGTGCCCGGTACGGCCCATGGTTTGAGACAAATCTGGGTCAAGCCCAGCACGTTGCAACTCGTCAACTATCTCTACTAAATGCTTCCTTACGATCGCCACGCCCGGATGGTCGCCAGATAGAGAAGGCATTGCGTCAGCTTGAGCTTTTTTAATCTCATTAAGCTCTTCCTTAATAATCTGTTTAAGTTGTGTTTTTGTAATTTTCATTTCACTGTTCCTTAAGCGGGCGCTATATTTTGAATAAATCTTTTAAATGCAGCGTGTGCTTTCTCTTCGGTATCAAGCTTGCCAAAGACATTGGCACCCCATTGGCTTCGGAATTCTTGTTCAATCTGATCCGCGTTTAGACGCTGGCCGTCTTCGGCAGCTGCATCTTCTGCCCACCCTCTTACAATATCGCCGGCTGTGCCGCGAACGCGTCGACCGCCAAGACCATAGACAGTGACACCCGGAATATTCAAGGGATTGTTTTCATCCTCGCTCAAAACCTTTGAGATCTCTTCTTTAATAATCTGTTTAAATTGTGATTTTGTGATTTTCATTTTTGATTTATCCCTCCGCTGACGCGTCATATAACTCTAGTTCATGTGGCTTGTATAGGTGCGCATATGGTTTATCCGTTTCGTAATCTATGCCCGAGCCATGCCATGTAACAGCGATATGGTCGGGGTCGGCAGTACTTTTAACGTTCCATGGCAACTCCACAACAGTGCCCCATGTCTTCGTGCCGCGCAGATAATGAGCCTTCCCGTCGACTGAGTTCTCTTTCGATACAGGTCTAACTTTGGTGCCTATTGGGTAGAGAGTGCTTTCGTCTTCGCTTTCACTCAATACCTTTGAGATCTCTTCCTTGATAATCTGTTTAAGTTGTGATTTTGTGATTTTCATGGCGATAGCTCGTATTGTAGTTGTTTAAAAATTACTTCATATGCCTCTCTTAAGGCATCACGTTCCTCTTGAGTGACGGGGAAACCGCCGCCGTCGAAGTCTTCGTCGAGGTCTCGTAAAAGTCTCAGGCGCTCTTTCACCTGTTCGTTGAAGCCGGCTTCTGGATCCTCGTGAGGTTCATCGTCGGAACCCAACATTGAAATCGGCAATTGGTCGCCGACTTCTTTAATTTTTTCAAGCTCTTCCTTAATAATCTGTTTAAGTTGTTGTTTTGTGATTTTCATTATTAAGTTTCCTATATTAATCTACGATAAGTTCTTCTAAGCGTTGCAAAATTCCTGTTAGAGCATTATCAAAGTCATCCAGATCCTGCAATAGTCGAGGATCTTTTAGCTTTTGAACCATAAAACCTTTTCCGAAGCCACTTTTTCCATAGACAGCTCCCCGAACTTGCTTCATTTTTTGTAAAAAATCTTTTGCAACTTCTTTGTCAACCGATATATCTTGACGGAGGTTATCTCCCGGATCGAAACTAAGCTCTCCCGGTTGTGAGGCTCTCGCTCTATATCGTTTATACACTTCAGGATCTTTGATCTGGGCCCAGTCTTTTCCGTCTGCTGCTGCTAATTCTTTGGCTCTCTTCTCTATTGCTCGACGCTTTTCTTTATTGCTCATAGCTTCTTCAAGCTCTTCTTTAATAATCTGTTTAAATTGTTTAAATTGTTGTTTTGTGATTTTCATTTTTAAGCTCCCTTCCACACTTTAGCTAAATCAACGGCAGCTTGAGATCCAATATAAACCAAAGAAATTGCAACCCAATCGCTGGAGTCTAATCCTGAAAACGCCATCAGTCCGGTTGCTGTCAACCAGACCATAAGTTTTCTCGATGTGATCTTTTCTTGGACTCTATCCAAGAAGCCCGGTTTATCGGGTTTCTCCGTAACCTCGCTCATAATTAAAGCCTCCGATGTTTCTGGCTATAATTAGTCCTCTCGGTCGTGAATCACATAAAGAAAGTCATATTTTTCCACTTTGCGGAGCAGATCTGAGAATTCTTCGCTCTCCAGTGCTTTTGCTCTGTTAACAAACTCTTCCATGAGATTAACATAATTCAAAAATTTATGGATATCGTCGGTCTTCACATGCTTCATTTCTTTTGTTGAAGCTTGAATTGATTTTTCACATTTGCTGTTATAAGGAAGCACAATAAATTTTAAGCCACTCTTATCCGACATAAGCGAAACCATCCTTCTTGTCAATATTAATTACCATGTCAGCAACATCTTTCAGTGTATCCATGTGAGAAATCAGCAAAACAACACGATAATAATTCTTAATCATGTCCAGAATCCTCACAAACCCTTCCATGTTCTCTGCATCGAGTGCAGTTCCCGGCTCATCAAGAATGAAAAGATCACCCTTTGGCAGAGAGGAAACGCTTAACAGTGCAAGTCGAATCGCCATTGAAGCAATTGTCTTTTCTGCTCCAGAGCCCATTTCAAGCGGTCGTGGCTCGTGCTTTGGATGCTTGATAAAGATGTTCAGTCGCGTTCCGTCGTCTTCAAAGAAAACCTCAAAGTCAACGATGTTTGCGAGAACCTTTGCAACCTCTTCGTTAATGAACGGCAGCTTTCGCTTTGTGATGTCATAAGCAATTCCATTTGAATGCATGCATCGCATAAATAAATCATAAGCTGAATATTCTTCGTTCAATCGCTTAAGCTCTGCCTTCTGGTCTTTGAGACTTTGTGACTTCTGTTCCAGAGAGCCGTTCAGCTTATAAAGCTCCATGATCTTCTGGCTGCAGTTGTCGAGCATTGTCTCGTTTCTTTTAATCCTCGACTCAAGTTCTTTCTTCGTTCTCAAAACGGCTTCAAGACTTTCAATTGCTTGTCGGTTCTCATCATATTCTTTTTGTTTTCCTTCAAGCTCATGAATCTCTCGGCGAAGTCTTTCGGTCGCGCCCTTGTTTCTTTCGATGTCAATCTGAAGTTGGGATAGCTCTTCCGTTAAGAGTGCGTCTTTTGTTATCACAGTTTCATATTTCTGAATATAATCTTGGACTCTTTCGGGCTCAAGATCTGTGACGCTTTGTTCGAACTCTTCGACCTTAACTTGCAGTTCTGCAATTCTCTCCTCGCTCAAAGGAATCTTGGCGACGGAAGCGTGGGCATCGCGAATAAACTTGCAAGAAGTGAACTTGGTTCCGCAAGGAATATCGTCAAGCAACATGCTCTTCGTCCTATTTCTCTCAAGCTCCTCGCCCTCACGTCTCGTAAGCGTTTGAGTCTCTTTGATCTTTCCATAAAACCCATCAATCGTTTCTTGCCGCTGCCTCCACTCTTGAATGTCAATCAGTTTCACAAACTCTTTAATCTTCTCTCGGCTCTGTTGCTTGCGAAGGGTCTCGGCCTGAAACTCTTCAATGATCGAAAGTGTCGATGAAAGCTGTGCGTTCTTTGACGCAAGAGACGAACGGACCTGAACAATATCGACGATTTCGGCAGGGATCGAATCGATTGATGCTTGAGCTTCAGTCAGGGCGGTTCGATCTTCTTCGATCTTGACCTCCAGAGAAGCACACTTATCCCGCTGCTTGTTTAAGGTCTTTTCATTCGTGCTCAAAGTGCCCGAGACGCTTCCGATCTCTTCTTCAAAGTTGATCCCCTCAAGTCTCTTGATTGCGCCTCGATAATCGGAAACATCTTCCTTCGCAAGACGATATTTATTATCAAAGATCTCCAAGTCAAGGAACTTGGCAAGAATCTCCTTTCGGCGAGTCGAGCCTTCTTTAATAAATGATAGCGATTCGTGTTGTGATGCCATCGAAGAGAACAGGAAGTCATCCAGCGTCCCGAACACATGTCGGATCTTCTTGTCTGTTCCGTTCCGTGTTGTTCCGTTTAGAATCTCTTCTTGCTCTGTTGCCATGTCATAACTTGCAAATAGGACATCCGTCTTGGCCTCAAGAGTTTCAACGCCCTTGAGCTTCTTAATATATTTCTCTGAACTTCTTTGGACATGATATTGTTTGTTGCCAATCTCCAATTCAAGCTTGCCAATACACGATTCTTGGTGCTGATTAATCACATTCAGATTCTTTCTCTCGTTTTTCGATGTCGAGTTAAACAAGGTGTAAAGGATCGAATCAATGATTGAGCTTTTGCCAGAATAATTCTTTCCGAAAATTCCCACAATCCCGTTCAATGTCTTGAAGTCAATCTTGTTTCCTTCTCCATAATTAAACAGGTTGTCCCACTCAAATGACGAAATTCGCCAATTGATGTTTCGGGCGATTTCCTCTTCTTGTTGAGCAATGGAATTATATTTCTCATTCAGCCCAAGAACCCTCTGAATCGTGTCTTCGTCTGCTTCATAAGCTGCCAGATATTCTCGGATGAACTTCTCTTGCACCGCCGAATCTCGGAGGTCTTCTTTCATAATCTGCGATGCCATGTCACCAACAGAGGCGCGTTCAGAGGCAGCGCGATTCAAAAACGTCACACTTTCCGGCTTAAACCGAAACTTTGCAATGTCAACCGCTCGTTTCATGCGACTCAAAGGCAGCTTTGAATTTGCAACAATTCGCAGCCTTGCACCTTCTGGGACGTTTGTGTTTCTGGGAATCCTTCCCTTCTTTGTCAACTCAATTGTTGTGAAGGGCTTTGGATTTTCAAAGATAACATGTTCACATGTGAATGTGTCCCTGTCTTTGATATCCCAGATCAAAAGGCCCTTGTCATTTGTTTCGCCATGGTTCTGCTGAATCGTGGAACCGGGATAGCGAATGCGACCCTCAAGATCAAGAATCTGATTGCTCTTGTGAATGTCTCCGAGGAAAGCGAAATCAAACTCGTCAAAGATCGAGACATCGTTTTCGCCATGCTCCATCACCCAGCCGGTGTCGGTCCTCACGCCCGAAATCGATCCGTGATAAAGAGCAATGTTGATCTTATCCGCGTCTGTTGGATCGACCCAATTGTCTGTGTCAAAAACCGACAGCACATTCAAGCAGAAGTCGTCATTGATCTTCGTTTCGCCTGAGTTCTTCAAAAGATGAAGATTGGGCAACCCAAGGGCTGCAGCAATCGGACTCAGAGCATCTTGTCGGCTTGCGTTCTTTAAGTTGCCATCATGGTTGCCCAAGATAACATAAGTTGGGGCAATCGATGCTAAATTGCGGAAAAAGTCCGAACACATCTCAACAAACTCTGGTGAGATTTGTGTCTTTGTGTGTGCGATGTCTCCGCAGTGGACGATGCAATCGACTTCTTGCTCTCGCAACGTTTTATATAATTGTTCAAATATGATTCGATATTCATAATGATATTTTAGATTTTTGATATGCGTATCCGCAATATGGGCGAACTTCAATTAAGACTCCTTAAAAACTGGGGTGGTTCCAGTGATCATTCATTTTTTGATGCATTTCTTCTTTATGAGCACGACGATATTCGCGCTGGTTCTGTGTCAGCTTGTTGCGGCTGGTTATCATCATTCCGCAAAACATTCCGAATAAATATAAAGCCGCATGGCTGCACAAGAGCGCAAACAATAGACTAGCTGGCATAGACTCGAATTGCATCCATTATAATATAACACAGCGCTAAAATGCTGTCAAGACTTTTTTTGCCTTCCATTGCTGGCATCCGATCTGCGGGTTACCAGTAATCCTCATCGTCGTCGTCATAAGCATCTTCTTCCTCTTCAGGATGAATAGCATCTGCCATTTCAAGCAACTGTTCTCTGATGTGAACCTGAAGGTCGATAATCCGCTCGTCTGTCTCGTGATCGAGGGTGAATTCTCCGCCGGAAGATTGGACAATAAACTTAAGTTTGTCCTGCAGCCAATTCCCAATCATGTCCCCGAGTGATTCGCCGGGGGAGTTTCGTGCGCCGCTCGCATCATCATCACCGGCATCGAGCGCTAAGTCATAACCAGTTTTTGTCCAGATATCACTTTTCGAAAACCTGCCTTCCTTTTTGACGGCGGCAAGTTCTTCGGCGATGAGCTGTTTAAGTTGGGATTTTGTGATTTTCATTGACATATTCCTCAATAAGCGATTTCGCCAATTGCGTTTATCAATAAATAGTCGTCTGAATCGACAAAGACAGCTTTTTTCTTTCTGCTCTCAAAGACTTCCTTCGGCATCTCGCCCACATCCTCATATCCATATGTGTCGATGCAATAAATCTCGATTCCATAACGCATCAGCAGTTTCATGATCTTATTCTGCTTCTCAGAGGCGTCTGAATCGAGGGCAAGAAAAACAGGGGTGTCATACTCGATTATTTTCTTGAAGAGGCTTGAGCCCTGTCTCAGCGTCGAGCCAAGCAGGGGAATTGCGTTCCCTGCGTTGATTGCATCAAACGCACCCTCGACCAAGACCAAATCCTGCTCCCAATCGACATAAAGTTCGTTGAATACGATGTTTCTGGACACTGGAGGGTTCTTATATCTTGGCCACGACTCATCATAAGCTCTGGCAATAAAATAGTTGGCATATCCCTCGTCATTGAACGAAGGGATGATAATTCGGTTTGCATATGGACCAGCATCGCAATATCCAATCTTCCACTTGAGAATGTCTGCCTTGGTCACGCCACGGTCGCGCAAATAATTCATTGGCCTGACGGCAGACATCGGAAGGTGGTTGCCGGTGAGAGAAATGAAGTCTTCTGGGAGATCGACCTTCTGTGCGATCTCTGGCTCTTTGATTGGCTCTGCAAAGATATCCTCAAACCTGTTGAGGTCAACTCTGTTTGTGAGCTTATCCCATTCCTTGACTTGATTATAATTTCCAAACCTCCGCACAAGCCTGCGGAGATCCCTGCCGTGTTGATCGCAAATCCAACACTTGAACGCATTCTTCTCGACATTGACCGAGAGCTTCTTCTTGTGGTGTTTGCAATATGGGCAAAAATAAAGACGCTCACCGCCAACACGATAAGAGTCGCCCAACACTTCGGATATGATCTTAAACTTTTCTTTCACACAAACAGCTTAACTGATCTTGCGGAGGATGTCAAGCGTTTTATTATTTGCCCATAGCTTTATCAATAAGCACTTGAGCAGCAGCTTTGTCAAGATCATCGATGTCAACACCATGCAATGCCGTGGCTCCTGCTTCTTGTGCCTTTTTAAGCTTTGCTCTCTTGGCTTCTAAATCGCCCGATGAAGCCATAATGAACTGAGACAATTCGCCAATTCCAGAACTTGCTTGTCTCTGGGTTACGGTCGTCTGAGGTGTTGGCGCATCGGGGGCAGAGTCAGCACTGGGTGCAGAGTCGGGTGCAGGCTTGGCCTTCAACATGTGCAATAGCGCCGCTTTAGTGTTGGGATCTAATTCCTGACTCCAGTCGGCTGAAGTGAGACCTTCTTGGCCGTTATTGGTGGCGTCTGACAAGTCTTGAGCTTCCGCATTAAAACCGGCATCTTGCATTACTTTAATTGATTTTGCTATTGTTGCTGCGTCCGATAAGCCTCCACCGGCCTCGGCGGCAGTGCTTATTCCTAAGCCTCCCACCATTGCGAGTGCTCCCAACAGCTTGGACAAGCGCCCTTCTTCTATCAGCTCTTCTTGTTCTTCTTCGGCGACGAATCTGCGCCAATTTTCCATAATCGGTTTCATGCTTATAAATAGTTCCTTATTCGAGCAATGGGCCTGCTAAAGCCACAATAATCGCATCTGCGCGATCATCGGTTCCCGGCTGTGGGTTTCCCTTGTGGGTTAGATTATATTTGAACTGGTCGCCCATTCGCTTTTCGACTTCTTGGATAATAATCTTTTTGGTGTTGCCGCCTCTGGGAACCTTAATGTTTAAGACTCTTCGGGCCGAACGAACATTAACCATCTGAGCGTCTTGATCGAAGACCTCTCGGACAATAAAACAGCACATGCCGTTGAATCTCTGCAGCTTGGCCATTGTGAACGCAGTTGTCTTGCCGCCTTTAAACATCAATGCGGGCTGCTCAACATAAACATCATAAATGACATAATGCTGTTCAATCTTTTGCATTCTTTCCCTGAATGCGAGGGCTCTTTCTTCCAAGGACAGGTTTGACTTGAATTTAATAACCTCGCTTATAACAAGCTGGTCATCTTTCATGAGTGCAATGCCAATCTTTGAAGAACTTATATCAAGTCCTAATATGTGCATAATTTAAAAATCAAGTTTAAGTTTGAATGTGTAATCTAATTCTTCCGTTTTCTTCACAGGTGTCGCCAAGTGTGCAATTGCGATCAGGTTTTGGTTTTCGTCGTAAATTCCGATCTTTGAAATGAACGTTTGGCGCTGGAAGCTTGCTGTCGGATCAGCATATGAATGACTCATCGTATTTTTAATGAGGTTTGTCTTTGGTTCAATATATGAGGTCGAGCCAGTCTTTGGGGTGAAATTGCTGCCATGAGCAACAAATGTTGGATTGTTGGAATGGTTAAGTTCCGCCATATCCGCATTGGCGAACATCGTCAGTGTTGGAACATGGTTTGTTCCTTTAAAGTCCATTGCGTAAGATGCCGAGACTCTGCTGTAAGACACCGTTCTTGTGTCTGCCGGGATTCCGTCGTGCATGCCCACACCATAATAAAGCCAAGATGAGGTCTGGAGGTTGGTCGAGTCATTCAAATAATCAAACCCACCATAACCACCAGCACTGTTATCATTAAGGTTCCACGATCCTGTCAGGACAACAAAGCCTTCATTATAAAGGACGACTCCAGCAACCGACCCAGAGCCAGTGCTTCCAACAGGAGCGGTCTGAATCAATTCGCCATTTTCATTAATGTCACGAAGCTCACCAACAAGAGTTCCCGTGATAAAGTATTTTAATGAGACTGTGCCTTTTTTGATCCCCGAACCAAAGAAGATGGACGGGATACTGATCAGGTTTAGCTCGGACGATGCTTTGTTTCCGAAAGAACTCGAATAAGCATAATGGCCACTGGTGGATGAATAGAAGTTTAATGTATTCTGAAGAGCGTCAACGTGTTTCCTCGACTCGCCAGAAGAATATCTCTTTCTGATGATCGAAGAGGAGAGCGGATAACTGCTGGTTATCACACTTCCATATGCAAAGTCAGAATTGAACGATTTTGCAGTGACCGTTCCAAACGAAGTCAAGCTGCCTTCTTTGGTTAAGAAGGGGAAGATCAATGACTTAACGCCAGCACCCTCATTGATCCCATCGCCATCGGCATCGATGTCAGGGTCGAAGGTGCGTGCATCTTGATCGCGGTCAACATTAAGCTCATATAAACTCACATGCCCAACCGGAACGTGCGGGACGCTTGACGTAAACTCACCCGTAATTTGCGATTGACTGTGATAATAAACGTTGGAGTTGAAAATCACAAAGTCGCAATGCGGATAGGCTTTAATGGTGTTGTATAATATGTCCGATGGACCGAATTTATATAATGGCATTTTCCTAATCCTAAATAGTGTTTTATTTCAATTATAACGATCCGCGAGACATTGCAATACTAAAGTATTGTCTCATTATCTGCTCTTTCGCGTCATCCTGTTCTGTATTATACCACACCCAAGCAAAAGTTTGCGTTATATTGTGAACTGTTTTTTTTATTCTTTCCGATTCAGACTTCATCCAATTTAACTGTTCGGAATCCGGGTCTGGAATATCGAGCCCCAACTCATTCGCAATTTGTTGCAGCTTA
>Ga0163179_10000659_pt1 | contig 24568 bp, 35 predicted proteins | sample AtlANTMetagenome_FD_109643 | JGI IMG/M metagenome (GOLD analysis project Ga0163179, IMG submission 109643) | Marine eukaryotic phytoplankton communities from the Atlantic Ocean - Atlantic ANT 2 Metagenome | ecosystem: Environmental > Aquatic > Marine > Oceanic | place: North Atlantic Ocean...
ATGAGTGGTAACTCCAACAATGCAACTCCAACTGAATTCGCAGTTGTTGGTTACATAACTCGTGGAAACATGGGTACTGATCAGATGGTTCCTCCTAAGGGTACTACAGGTCAGCGTCCAGCAACTCCAATTCTTGGTGGTCTACGTTACAACACAACAATTGCTGCCTTTGAATCTTATAACGGTTCTGCTTGGGTTCCATTAGGTGGACTTCAGAACGTTGATGTCACATCTACTTACAGTGCTTCATCATTCCAGTCAGTCTGGTGTAATACAAGTGGTGGTGGATTCACAGTTACTCTACCTGGATCTCCTAACAAGGGTGATACAATTAGGTTCTTCGACGTTGCTAAGACGTTCGATTCTAACAACCTAACGATTGGTAGAAACGGAAAACCAATTATGGGTGACGCTTCTGACATGACAGTTAACACTGAGGGTGCTGCATTTGATCTCGTATTCTACGACAACTCCTCAGGTTGGAGAGTCTTCACAGTCTAATAAAGACAAGACTTTAGGGGAACATGGGTTCCCCTTACTTTATATGATGTTCTAATAAATAATAAGGACTGATCTTAACAAATGGCTACTTACGGAAGTTACAAAAAAATTGTAAATGGGCAGATAATCGATAACACGATTCCAAACTCTGCTCTAGCCGCTGGTGCTGGTCTGGCATATAATGTGTTCCATGTATTTGGAGCTCAATGTCATTGCACCACTGGATGTTGCTGTTTGTGGACAGTTCCAGTTGGCGTAAAGAGGGTTACCTTTGAGCTCTGGGGAGCAGGTGGTAACGGACACGGTGCTTGTTCTTGTAACAGGTGTCATCACTATCAAGGTGCTGGAGGAGGATTTTACAATAGTAAAACTATCTCTACTACTGGTGGATGTACTTATACTATTTGCGCTGCGGGTGTTTATCGTTGTCTAAGTAGAGAGTGTACTGCTTGTAATGGATGCTCTTCTTATATAAATGGTTATAACTTAAGTAACTTCTGTGCTATAGGTGGAGGACAAGGAAGATCAAATACTTCTTGGGATACTGCTTGTAACTCTGATTGGGAATGTTGCATAAGTCCTACTGCAAACAACGGTGATTTTGGAATGGGTAATCACAGAGGACATTGGGGTGGAACAGTATTCTGCCACTGTAACTGGGTTACAACATGTACAACTAGCGCACCATTCCTTGCTGGTGGATCAGGTATGTCTCAATCACAGGTTGTCTGTTGGATGAGATGTGGTGATTTCTACGCTCCATATGGAGTTGGTGGACAAGGTGCTATGACTACCTATTGTGAACGCTGTTGCGGTCAAGGTGGTACTGGTGGCAGTGGAGTTGTTAAAGTTACATACACATAAGGACTAGAAAACACAATGGCAAGTTATTCAAGTTATAAAAAACTAACAGGCGATGAGCTAGCAGATGGTTCAGTAGATGCTGCTGACTTAACGGTTGCTCTTAATGCTGTGTATGGTGTTAAGTGGTTCTATGGTTCTCCTGGCGCTTGTACTCCAGGTTGCTGCTGTCTTTGGAGCGTACCAACTGGTGTAAAGAAATTACACATTCAAATGTGGGGTGCTGGAGGAAATGGTACTGGTGCTTGTTCATGTAATAGATGTCATCATTACATGGGTGCTGGTGGTGGATATTATAATACAAAAACTATTGATACTGCTGAGGGATGCCAATACTCAGTTTGTGCTGCTGGTGTTTACCGTTGCTACTCAAGAGAGTGTACTGGTTGTGAAGGGTGTTCATCTTATGTAAATGGTTTTAACCTATCTAACTTCTGTGCTATTGGGGGTCAGAGAGGTAGAGCAGATACATCATGGAACACATTATGTACCTCTCGTTGGTGCTGTTGCCTAAATCCAGGTAACAATGGTGGTGAGTTCATGCAAGGTACTCATACTGGTGGTTGGGATGGTGCTGAATTTGTTTATGATAGAGGATTCTGTCATTGCTATAACAGAGCACACTATTCTCAAGGTGCTGCATTGATTGGTACTGTATCACAGCAATCTATTAGAGAGTGTTGGATACGTTGTGGTTGCTGGACTGTACCTTATGGTAACGGTGGGCAAAACGCTATGACTTCATATTGCGAACGCTGCTGCGGTCAAGGTGGTACTGGTGGCGGTGGACTCGTTAAGATTACATACTTCTAAAGGACTAAAAAATGGCAGTTTATTCAAGCTATAAAAAAATTGATGGGTCTACTTTACCTGCTGGTAGTGTTACTGCTGGTAAATTAAATGCCACTGGATTGGATACATGGAATGTTAAATGGGTCTATGGTGATCCTAACCCATGTACTTCAGGTTGCTGTTGTTTATGGACAGTTCCTGCAGGAGTAGCAAGAATTACTTTTGAAATTTGGGGTGCTGGAGGAAATGGACACGGATCATGCTCATGTAACCGTTGTCAAATATATGCAGGTTCCCAAGGTGGGTACTATGCTACAAGAACTATTGATACAGCTCCAGGATGTTCTTATACAGTCTGTGCTGCTGGTGTATACCGTTGTTACTCAAGAGAGTGTACGGGGTGTTGTGGATGTATGTCATATGTAAATGGTTTTAACTTATCTAACTTCTGTGCTATTGGTGGTAGAGGTGCTTGTGCTCAGGGTAACTGGTCATATGCATGCTACTCTAACAATGCTTGCTGCCGAGGTCCTAATGATAACGGAGCAGAATTTGGAATGGGTAACATGCCTGGTGGATTCTGGAACCCAAGAGGTGTATTCTGTCACTGCCACGGTAGATTTAATATTCCTACTGCTGCACCATTTATTGGTACTAACGTCTTTACAAACCAAAACTTCTGTTGGGTTCGTTGTGGATGCTGGACTGTACCATACGGACATGGTGGACAGAGTGCTATGACCAACTATTGTGAACGCTGTTGCGGTCAAGGTGGTACTGGTGGTCCAGGACTTGTTAAGATTACATACGTTTGATATAATAATAAAACGTTTGAACTTTAGGGTGCGGTCAAACGCATCCTTTTTAATGTCTAATATTATAAATAATACCGAAGGAGATTACCTGAACAAAATCCGAAACAATTATGGCTACTAACATTAGCGTCGAATACGACCTCCCACTACCAAACGATTACATGGTAGACCATGCTTTTACCGATGGTAAAACACGTAAATCCACATATGATGGACCTGATAAAATTTGGTTACAGATTGGTGCAGACGGCACAGAAAAAGCTGGACCTTTAAACGAAGACGATATATTAGATGGTCGTCCAATGCCCGCTGACGTAGTGGAGTGGAAAGAAATTGATTGTGCAACTAATCCACTTATCTGTCAGTTAAGAGGTATGCCTATTGATGAGAAAGAAGAAGACTATACTGATAGTGCTACTTGTTCAATCACTCCTGCAGTATCTGGATATCCTCAGTGTACATATGGAACACCATTGATGCCTGGTGACATCTATGATAGAGATAGTGTTAAAGTTGTAGGTGGTAGCGTTACTATCCAACCATTTACTGCTATTGGTAAGTTACTTGATAGAGAAACTGATCTTACTTGGGATGATATCAGGAAGCACAGACAGAATGCTCTCCAAGCAACTGATGGTAAGGTTACAGAAGATATGCCAACTGATCTTAAAGAGAAGTGGAAGACATATCGCCAGAAGTTAAGAGACTTCCCTGCTACAATGGCAGCAGCAAGTGTTACACCTAATGGTGCATACTACATGATGCCATTATCACCTGACGATGAGGTTCTTCCAACAAATGGTGGACTAGCTATTAGTTAATTGCTTTTACTTTAACATGAATGAAAAATTTAAGATTTATAAATTTGATTACATAAAAGAAAACCAAGCAGAGATTATAAAGGTGGCATCTGATTGTCACCGTTCTCTGGTAGAAGACGGATTCGGGGACACAACCTGGAGTTATTATCTGTATAATATCTTCAGTGTCACCAGTCCGTCTATTCATTTCTGGAATATTTTTAAGTATTTACGTGGTATTATTAAAGAGAATGTAGAGGATGAGAGGTGCTGGTTCCAAGCATGGTTAAATTATCATGACCATAATCAGGTTTTAGATTGGCATAATCATTCTGCACCTTGGCATGGTTACATTGCATTAGAACCACAGGACACCACAACACAATTTGGTGATTGGGAAGTTAAGAATGAGACAGGTAATATATATTTTGGTAGAGGGAATGTTCGTCATAGAGTGGTGAATGATTCCTACTATACAGGTAAGAGACTTACTATTGGGTATGATGTAATACCTGAGAGTACATTTACTAATATTAATGCACGGGCAACCAAACAATATGGTGCTATGCCCTTGCTTTAGTTGACAAAATACCCTATAATAAGGGGATAAATAAAGAAGAGATTATTATTCTTTGGAGTATATGCAATGAGATCGAAGGCGTTTTTTGTTAATGGTGGAGCTGGCAGAGTGATTTGTTCCATACCTGCGTTTGAAAAGTATGCAGAAACACACGATGATTTTGTCATTGTATGTGAGGGAGGGACAGACTTTTTTAAAGGTCATCCAAAATTAGATGGTAAAGTATATGATAACTGGCATAAGGGATTATTCCAAACACAATTAAAAGATAGGGATATAATATCTACAGAACCATACAGAGTATGGGAATATTATAATCAGAAGTGTAGTCTTGCACAGGCATATGATATTCAAATCAATGAGTTAGATGAACCAAGAGAACTTCCAGTTCCTAGAATTGAACTAGCAAAGATGGAAGCTATCCAAGGTTTTAATGCAGTAGAGGAAGTAAGAAAGGGAACAGGTAAAGAAAAGATTTTGGTTGTTCAACCTTTTGGTAGGTCAGTTGAACAAGTTGGTGGTGATTTTATTGCTGATATTACTTCACGTAGTTTTCCTTTGAATGGTATTGTTGAAATTATTAATGAACTTAAAAAGGATTATGGTATCATTATAATGAGTGAGATTCATTTTCCACTTGAAGAGAATGAAGAGAAGGCAAAGATAAAAGTTGCAAGACCAGAGATTCAGGACATGAGGACATGGGCAGGTGTTATTAATGCAGCAGATCACTTCTTAGGATGTGATAGTATGGGGCAGCATCTTGCTAAGGCATTTGGTAAGACTGCCACAGTTGTAACTGGATCAACATATCCAGTTAATATATCTTATCCTGACTGTAAGGATTTTGATATCATTGATGTAGGAGAGGGAAGGAGACAGTACTCACCTATTAGACTTACTACTGATGAAAGAGTTGATCGTTTTAATGATCAAGCAATGGAACTTGATAAGGATCAAATAAGATCTATACTTACTTCTGTTCGTAAGAGAATGGGTAAGTCAACTGCTTATACAAATTATAATAAGACTGCTGCCCCACAGCAGAACGATTGTTGTGCTCCAAAAATGGGTATGGGTGGAGGAAGTTCATCCCCTTCTTATGGTGTTCCAAAGGGAACTAATAAACCACAATTAAAACCATCATCAAGTAAAGGTTTTATGGCAGATGTTAAGAACGCATCTCAACAAAAGGTAGAAGGTCAAGTACAGGATATTTTAAAGAATCTTAAGTGAGGTTTATATAATGACTCAATGGATTGCAGCTCTTGCTAGAGGGCATAACTCTGGTGTATGTTTACTTAAAGATGGTGAGATAGTATTCTCTACTGAGGAAGAGAGATTTACTAGGAATAAGTATGATGGTGGACCATTGGCATCAATGGTTAAAATTTTAGATTATACTGACCATGTTGATTACCTTGTGATTGCTCACACTCAACCTCTAAGTGATGCTGGTAAGATAGATTTCTCTGGTGAGGATATCTATACTGGATTTGCTAGGAAGTTGGGTTTGATTAATCGTAAAGAGAATTGTTATGATCATCCTCAAGTTATAGATCTTAGTAGAACACATCATAAACTTCATGCTGCTTGTGCATTTTATCGTTCTGGATTTGAATCAGCAGTAGCAGTTGTAGTAGATGGTGCAGGTACTTTTGTTCCAATGAACATTGGTGGTCAAGAACCAGAGATGACATGGGAACTTGAGTCTATGTTTACTTGTGATTATCCATCAGAATTTAAAACAATCTATAAGCACATGGCAGGTAGAGGACCGTGGGGTTCTGCACATATACCTGAGATGGATAGTGAAGGTGAAGGTGAGGAAGGAACACATGAATTATTCTTAGATGAGAGTGCTGGTATTGTTAAAGCATACGAAGCAGTGACTCAGTATTGTGGTTGGTCTCCTATAGAAGCAGGTAAGACAATGGGATTGTTCCCATATGGCGAACCAACTGATAAGGTTCCAACGATTTATACTGATGGTGGCGGGGGAGCATGGAAGACAAGTGATCGTAATGTAATAGTTCCTACATATCCAAATGGTGCTGTAGTTAATGAAGGTAGATATGAATATCTTAGGACACCTCAAGGTACTGAAGATCTAACTAAACTTCAGAACCGTAGAGATGTTGCCTATGCTATTCAAACAGAATCACAGCAGATGGTTCTTGATTTAATTCGTAAGGCAGTTGAGATGACTGGCAATAAGAATGTAGTATTGTCTGGTGGATATGGATTAAATTGTGTTGCAAACTATTGGTATCTTGAACAGTTAAAGGGTGAAGGTATTAATTTGTTTGTTGAACCAGTAAGTAATGATGCTGGTACTGCTCTTGGAGCAGGATTATATGTACATCATCAAGTAAATGAAGACATGAAAATTAAAGAAAGGATTACAAATTTATACACTGGTCCTACATATAACTATACAACGGAAGAGATCTCTGAGTCTTGTCAAAAGTATGGTGCAACTAATGTAACTAGTGCATCTTATGATGATGTAGTTAAATTAATTACTAATAAGAATATAGTTGCAATGTTCCAAGGATCATCTGAAGCAGGTCCAAGAGCACTTGGTAATCGTTCTATCCTATATGATCCTCGTGATAAAGACGGTAAGGATTTTGTTAATAGTGTAAAGCATCGTGAATACTTCAGACCATTTGCAGGTTCTATTTTAAAAGAACATGTACATGAGTGGTTTGATCTTCGTGGTATGGATGACACTCCATTTATGATGTATGCTGTGAAGTGTCAACCAGGAATTGAAGAGAAGATACCTTCTATCATTCATGTTGATGGTACTTGTCGTATACAAACTGTAACTGAAGACGTTAACGCACATTACTATGGACTCATCAAGGAATTCTTTGAACAGACTGGTTGCCCTATCATCTTTAATACTTCCTTTAATTTGGGTGGAGAACCTCTGGTTGAAACACTCGATGATGCGTTACGGACTCTTGCTAATAGTGATATTGAGTATCTATATCTTCCTGAGTACGATCTATTGATAGAGGTTAAGAATCAATGATTCATATTGATTGCACAAAAGAAGCGTTAAATTTTGCTAAGTATGATCTAGCAGAGGATGAGATATTTGTTATTGATAATTTATTTCCTTGGTGGTTTGTAGAACATCTGGATCAAACAATCCTACATGGATTTGGATGGCAGTATGGATTATGTAGTAGTCATAAAAATAATCCAGATGGTACACCAGACATGGATTATGATAAGGGTACAGATTTAGAATCAGAAGTTCCTTGTTTTAAACAATCAATCTACCCACCAAGATCGGAATCTGCACAGGACAGTGCATATCAAATGCTATACAAGGCAGTAACTAAAACTATTCCTTTTGACTTAGAGTTGGGTGAGATATTAGTTAATGGACAACAATATATACATGATACTCTTATACATACAGACTGCAATTGTGATAATGGACTTAGTTGGATCTACTATGTTAATAAAAGATGGGAAGATAAATGGGGTGGTCCAACAATAGTTGAATTTAATGGAGAGAATGTAGAGATACTTCCTTCGCCAGGAAGAATTGCTTTTTTTAAAGGTAACATTCCACATAGAGGAGCACCACCAAATGGTGATCACTATCATGGACTAAGAGCAACTCTAGTCTATAAAACAATGCGTAAAAACCCTTTACCTGCTAGAACATGATTAATAAATTTGTAATCGTCGGAGGTGGAACCTCTGGATGGATAACTGCCATGTCTCTTTTTAGAGAGATGGAGAACTGTGAAATATATCTTATTGATAAAGGTCAAAATGACTCTGTAGGTGTTGGAGAAGCAACTCTATTAGGTTTTGATGATTTTATGAGTGGATATTGTGATTTTGATGAGAAGGAATGGAAGAAAGCATTAGATGCAGTTCCTAAAGCAGGTATATTATTTCCAGGTTGGGGTAAAGCATCAGATCAAATTTGGCATCCATTTTATTTTCCACAGATTAGAGACGTACCTATATGGGATGCTTTGTCACACACTGATGAATCTATTCGTGAATATCTTCCTTTATATGATTCTAGTATGAAGAATGAAGTTGATCCTGGTGATATAGAATTCATGCAGGACGGTAAAAAGACAAGTTCATATGCATGGCATGTTGATTGTGGTAAGTTAGTTACTTATATTAAAAATTTTTTAGAGACACACTGCCCTACCTTCTCATATATTGAAGGTGAGGTTGGTAATATTAATAGATGGGAAGATGGTAGTATTCGTAGTTTAGTTTGTAAGCATGGTGAAGAAATTGCTGGAGATGTTTTCTTTGATTGTAGTGGGTTTAAGAGTATACTTAAAGACCATAGAGACAAAGTAGATTTAAAGGGTCGTTTGTTTGTTGATACTGCTGTTGCTGGACACATACCATATTTAAATGAGGGTGATTGTAAATGTAATGGTGGTGATAATTCTGAGAAGCATCCTTATGTTTCATGTCCTGCTGTAGATCATGGTTGGATATGGAAGATACCTTTACAGTCTAGGATAGGATCTGGCATGGTCTTTAATAGAAGTATTACAGATCCAGAAGAAGCAAAGGATTATTTTGTAGACTATTGGGATGGTAGAGTTGATAGAGATTCGTTATCTATAATTGACTGGTCACCTTATTATGATAAGAACATATGGGATAAGAATGTTATATCTATTGGGTTAGCTGCTGGGTTCATTGAACCATTAGAGAGCACTGGTGTTGCTTTAATTATTGAAGGAGTGTGTAAAGCAACTGAGATATTAAAGGGAAGATATTTTAATAACTTTGATATTGATATCTACAATGCATACCTAGTTAATTTGTTTGAGAACTGTGCTGACTTTGTATCTATGCATTATGATTTGAGTATACATGAGTCTAAGTTTTGGGATTATGTGAGAGATACCTTTGAACCATCTGATTATCAAAGGTTGTTCAAAGATAATATTAATAGTCCTGCAACATCAATTGTTGAAGGTAAACCAGGAATGTTTGGTGGATCTAATTGGCTTTATTGGATGCTTCAGATGGGATATCCCACATCAGTTAAGTCGGAACCATCTCCTTTAGTTGGTATAAAATTAATTGATGACTATAAGAATCATATTAAAAAGATGTATGAGGAGATTCCTTCTGTACCATTGAATGAATATCTTAAGGGTGTCGGAAGTAAGTCAAAAATACGCATCGTTCCTCAAAATTAATGAGGAAAAATCTATTTGCTATACCTATCTTTGAAGATAAAGTTGATCTAACTAAAATTCACATAGAGAATGGTGAGTACCATCCAACATGGGATAGTGAAGTACATAGTAGTTTTGGTTCTAATACCAATGTACCTGAAGAGACTTGGCAACATATAATGGATGTTGTTACTAGGAATATTCAAACCATTGAGTGTTCTTATACAGATGCACGGATTGACAGTCTATGGAGGAACGTATATACTGAGACCGATTATCAAGAACTTCATATACATCCACATTGTCAATGGAGTTTTATAATATATGAATCAGTAGAAGTCTCTAAGACTGTGCTACACAACCCTTCCTTTAAGGATATTCAGAATCATATGTCTCATAGTGGGATACCAGACTTTCTTTTGGATTATAAACCACAGTTAGAGTCTGGTAGTATAATGATTTTTCCATCTTTTATTATGCATAGTGTTTTGCATGGTTCTAAAGGTACAACCATAGCAGGTAATGTTAAACTCTCTTATAAACCATGACCTTTTATTCTCCATCTACTAAAGTTTTTGTGAATGGTACGTTTGATTTAATTCATCGTGGTCATATTGAATTACTTAATTATGCTAAGTCATTAGGTGACAGAGTGTATGTTGGTATTGATAGTGATAGGCGGGTATCCGAAATGAAGGGTAATTCTAGACCCATATATAATATGCAAGATAGGAAGTTCTTTCTTGAAAATCTAAAGGCAGTGCATAGAGTCGCAGTCTTTGATAATGATTCTCAGTTAGCAGCGATGGTTGAGTTTATTAAACCTCATTTTATGGTTGTTGGATCTGATTGGAAGGGTAAGTCAGTCATAGGATCTATGTCTGCTGCTAAGTTAGTATTCTTTGATAGGGTTGGTGATTATGCAACAACAAAAACAGTACAAGGTATTATTGATAGGAGAGACATGTGAAGATAGTTATATCTTTGGTAGTGTAGATAGGATAAGTCCAGAAGCACCAGTTCCTGTAGTAAAGCACGAGGAGACTCTTACTGCTCTTGGTATGTCTGAGAATGTTAAAAGGAATCTACAAGCATTTGGAGTTAGTGTAACTCATATTACTAATAAGAAGTTGATAAAGAAGAAGAGAGTAGTTGATAGTGCTAGTAAGCAACAGTTACTTAGGATTGATTATGATGATCATGTTGATCCAATAAAAGCTGCTGAAGTTAAGATGGCATTCCTTTCGTCAGAGTTTGACGCTATTGTTATATCTGATTACGACAAGGGTTTTGTTACCCTAGAAAATCTCATGACGTTTTGCCAAAATTTTCCAGGTCCAGTCTTTATAGATACTAAGAAGAAGGATTTATTCTCTTGTCAGAATGTTATATTTAAGATTAATCAAAGAGAAGCATCTACTTTAAGGGTTCAACCTTCTCCACAAAATTTAATTACAACTGCAGGAGGTCAGGGTGCATGGTATATGGATAAACTATATCCTAGTGAGAATGTAAATGTATTTGATGTAGTAGGTGCTGGTGATACATTCCTTGCTGCATTGTGTGCTGAATTTTTAAAAGAACATGACATGGAAGCATCAATTAAGATAGCTAATAAAGCATCTGCTATTGCGGTACAGAACTATGGATGTTATACCTTAACACCAGAGGATATTCAAAGTTTATGAAGACACTTGGTATAAATATGACACACGATGCTTCAGTATGTCAGTGTGATGATGGTGACATTACTACATTCTTGGAAGAAGAACGTCTTACTGGTATAAAGCATGATGAATTGCCAGTTAAGTCATTTCATAAAGTAGTTGATCCAGATTCTGTAATAGCATTTACTGGATTAGAATATGCAGATGATTTAGTAGGTGATAAGGTTAATAATTTTGTTAAATATGTTTTAGCAAAGTCTGAATATGGTGAGCGTAATGTTGATACTTATCTAGAACATCATTTATTACATGCTTATTGTGGTTTTTATAACTCTGGTTTTAGTAATGCATGTGTTGTAGTTGTTGATGGTATGGGTAACTACGTTGATAATGATCATCATGAGGTTGCAAGTATTTTTCATATGACATACCCAACTAGAGCAAAGTTAGTTGGACAACAAGCATGTATTAGATATGACTCTGAGAAGTTAAAGGAAAGAGATGTCCATGACACTTGGCCAATTGGTATTGGTATGGCATACTCATCAATATCATCTTACCTTGGGTTTGGATCAATGGGTTCTGGTAAAGTAATGGGACTCTCTGCATATGGTGTTGATGATTCTAATATAAAACCATTTGTCTTAGAGGATGGAACGGTTAACTCTACATTATTCTATAGAACATATGATGGTGCATGTTTTATACCTTATGATTATCTACCTGATAAGTGGGATTTGAGAGTACAGGATGATAAATTTCAAAGGATTGCTAACCTAACATATAGATTGCAAAAGGACTTTGAACTTCAGATGATAGATACTATATTAACTGGTTTAAAAATGACACAATCTAAGAATTTAATAGTGACAGGTGGATGTGCTTTAAATTGTGTTGCAAATTATGAGTACTTGAAATATCTTCCTGAAAATGTTAAAATGTATGTCGAACCTGTTAGTACTGATGCTGGTACTTCTATTGGGTTGGCAAAATATTTGTATCATACTAAAAACAAATGAGATATTGTATAGATATTGACGGAACTATCTGCACACCTGGTGAGGGGTGTGGTACTTGTCAGTATGAAAATGCTACTCCTAAGAAGGATAGGATAGAAGTGGTCAATAAATTATATGATGATGGACATTACATCATATACTTTACTGCTCGTGCAATGGGTAGGAATAAAGATAAACCTCTTGCAGAGGCAGCAGCAGTAGCAGATGACTTGTTAAGACCTCTTACTCAAGCACAATTAAAGATGTGGGGTGCTAAATATCATGAATTACATATGGGCAAACCACATGCAGATATCTTTATAGATGATAAAGCTTCTCCTGACCATGTGTTTTTTAAAGATACTCCTACCAAATCAGGTGGGACTTGTTGGTAACCAATGAATACAGATCAACCAATTAAAATAGTAAACAAAGGGTGGGGACATGAGAAATGGATTGTCAACACCGAAGAGTATTGTGGTAAATTATTATTTTTTGAGGGTGGTAAGAGATGTTCTTGGCATTACCACAAGTTAAAAGATGAGACTTTTTATCTACAGTCTGGTAGGATTCTATTATTCTATGGTAAGACTGATGATTTATCTAAGGCAGAGACTAAGATACTAGAACCTGGAGATACTTTTCATATATTTCGTGGACTAAGACACCAGATGATTGCTATGGAGCACTCTGAATTGTTTGAGTTCTCCACACAGCATTTTGATACGGATAGTTATAGAATAATGGTAGGTGATTAGATGAACCTCGTAGATTGCATTGCTGAGTATGACAATATTCTCAGTGATGAGATGTGTGATGTCATGATTGATTGGTTCAATGCTAATGAAGAATTACAAGATGATGGTGCTATTGGAACTATAGAGGGGGAAGGTGTAGTTAATAATAAGATAAAAAAATCAAGACAAAGTTATCCTCATCCAGAAGATTCAATATCTGATTTAATGACTGAGGTAATTAAAAAGACTTACAGAGAATACAAGAAGGATCATTTTGTACCAGAAGATTCATCTATGATAGCGGTAAGAGATTATTCTATTAGAGTTTATGATAAAAATGACGGACACTTCTTACGTCATATGGATCAAGCAGGTGTTGCAAGTAGACTCTTTGCTATTATAATGTACCTTAATACAGTTGATCAGGGTGGTGAGACTGAGTTCTCAGATCATAATATTAAAATTAAACCAGAGAAGGGTAAGGTATTAATATTTCCATGCAATTTTATGTTCTATCATCAAGGTAACACACCTATCTCTGGGGATAAATGGATTGCTACTGCTTTTATTAACCTTGTAATTCCTACTGCTACTAATACTCCTAAGAAGGAACCAGTTAAGATAAGTTATTAATATATTCTTCAACAGTAGTAAAATTATAATTACCCCACTCTTTTTTAGCACGAGTATATTTTTGATACTTTCCTTCTAGATGTTTTGGGAATGGGATATATTCTATCTCTGCATTATATTTCTTAGCAATTATTTCTCCAACTTTTTGGAAGCTAATAGGATTACTTGTTCCTAGATCATAGATTCCAGATGGTTTATCATTGTTTAAGACGTGATGTATGATGTCTTTCACACAAATAAAATCTCTAATAAAATTCTCAGATCCTTCAAACAGTTTTAGTTTACCTGTCTCTTTAACTTGTTCTGTAAATGTTTGTATCGGACTTGCTTGATTACCTTTATGGTCTTCACCTTGCCCATATACATTGAAGTATCTAAACCCCTGAACTAATTTAAACTCATCTATATGATCTTGAACCCAGTAGTCTGTGATTACTTTGGTTATTGCGTAGTAGTTGAGTGGATTGATTACGTTAAGACTCTTACCATACACTGATGCAGAGGATGCATACTTGACTGGTATCTTATATTTGATTGCGTTGTTTAATAACCACTCTGTAAATGCAACGTTTGTGTTGATGAGTAATTCAAGATCTGTACAGGTTGTAGAAGAGATAGCACCTTGATGTATTATTAGTGTTACTTTCTCCCATTCAGTAAATTTTTTAATAAAGTCTTGACAATTATCCTTCTCAACTTCTATTACTTCTTCATTCCTTAATGCTTTGAGGAAGTTTTGTCCAATGAATCCTTTTGAACCTGTAAGTATTATCATCTTCTTTTTGACAATATTCTAACAGATAAATAGTTTTACTGCAAACTATACGATAGGATATAGCCGATGTCATTTGGAAAATTAGCAAATGTTAAGCCAGAGACGGCTAAGTTAAATCAATTACTATATACTGCTCCAGCGGATACGTTGACTCAAGGTAAAGTATATGTCACGAACCAAACTCCTTCGACGATTTATGTTAGGGTTGGACTCGCCACTGCAGGTGGATTAGATTCTTTTAAAGCGAATGGATATGTAACATTTGATCAGGAAATAAAAGTCGGAGAGTATTTTGAATCCGATCCTCTTTATTTTGCTGATGGAGATAGTGTAGTCATCAGATCTACAGATACAAGTTCTGCGTTTACATTTATTGGAGAAGAGAGTCCTAATATAGGTGGTGCAGGATTCCTAGCGCAAGGATTTTCTACTGCAGATAATGGAGCTGATTTACTATTTGAATTCCCAACAGGTAAGAGTTTTAGGGGTAATTTATTTGTTTGTAACAAGTCTTCTGGTGATAGTAAGGTTCGTGTAGGTCTTGGTACAACTGCGACTGACTATCTAGAATATAATTATGAGGTAGAGCGTAACTCAACCCATGTTAGGTCTGATATATCAGCAAAACCTGGTGATCAGATGTATGTTCGTGCTGACTCGATTCGTGAGACTGAGCATACTATACAAGGTATAACATACAATCCTAATACAGGATTTATGACCATTCAGATCAATGCACATAAATTTGTTGATACTGATAGGGTATATCTTAAAGGTGAGTCTGTTGTATTAACCTGTGCTAAGGATGATTATCTTACAAAGCATTACTATCCAAGATCGACTGACCCAATCTATAATAAGTGGATTCCCATTTATAATGTTACAACTAACACGTTTGATATTCAGGTGTTGGATGTTATTCCATCTACTAACGTAACTGATCATAAATTTATATCAGCACATACTAATGGACTGAGAAGGACTACTGGTGCTGTAAACTTTGTTCTTAGTGGATATTATGTAGACTATCAACACTTCTACGGTTCTGTTGGTATTGGATCTACATTAACTGCGACCAATGCTTACATTAAAGAGGGTCTTGGTATTGGTGTTACTTATCCAGGTTCTTATGGACTTAAAGTTATTGGTGACACATCACTTTCTAAGTTAGATATTACTGATGACCTTCATGTACAAGGTAATGTACAGACTGTTGGTGTATCTACCTTTGCTGGTACTGTAACCTTCCAAGGTGGTACTGTAAACACTGGTGTTGGTACAGAGAACGCAGTTGTTCTTGATGCTAACGTTAACTCAAACATTACTCCAGGTGTTGCTAACTCCTTTGACTTAGGTCAAGACTCTAAGAGGTGGAGGTATGTATATTATGCTGATACACTTAGAGGTAATCAGATTGATTTAAGTAATGGTACTACTGGTATAGCAACTATTGGTGTTGGTTTTGGTGCTACTACAACTCAAGCAATCATTGGTGCTGCTAACACAGCAGTCATGGCATTTGGTGACATTGGTATTAATGGAGACCTTGTTCTTAAAGGACAGATTGGTATTGGTACAACAACTGTAAATCAATTAGCATATGATGCCACTACAGATGAACTACAAGTCTTTAACAAGTCTCTTAATAGAAATGTACCTATACATGGTGTAGATACTAACTATTATACTGTAACAAGTAACACTACTGTTACATCTTGGTCAACAGTTATGGTAGATACCCTCGGTGGTACATTTACTGTTACTTTACCAGCATCTCCAGTACAAGGAGATAGGATTAGGTTTATAGATTATAAGAAGAACTTTGATACTGCTGCTCTAACGATTGGTAGAAATGGTAAACCAATCATGGGTGATGGTGCAGATATGACAGTTAATACTGAAGGTGCTGCCTTTGAGTTAATGTTCTGGGACAATACCTCTGGTTGGTGCTTGATGAATGTATAAATGTATTATATAATACGAATTATTTTAAATGAATATGAACTTTGCCGTTTACTCTAAAGATGGATGCCCATATTGTGATAAAATAGTACAACTTCTTGAGTTAGGTGACCTCAAGCATGTTGTGTATAAATTAGATCAACATTTTGATAAGAAGGCATTCTATCAAGAGTTTGGTGATGGTTCTACCTTCCCACAAGTTGTAGTTGATGGTAAGAAACTTGGTGGTTGTGCTTCTGCTGCCAACTATTTACAAGAGAATAAACTTATAGTCTAGACATATCAAATAAAAATGTGTTGATATATTTGTCAGCAAATTGAGAGTTATAATATGTTTTTAGTATTCCATATGCTGGGTCTGTACTTGCTAGGTGATAATCATATCCCTTTTGAGCAATGTGTGCAGGTTGTATAGTGTTACAACCAAAACCAATATCTCCCTTGCTGTTATTAATTCTCTTTGATCTTTTTATTTGTTGTAGATATCTAGAAAGATATAAATCTAAAGATTTTAAATACTTCTCATAGAAGTCGTTGTTTTCTACTTTGATCCACAACTTCTTTGAGAAGTATTTGTTTAAGTCATACACATTAGATTTATCTTTACCTCTATCTGGTTGATCTCTTAGGTCTTTGTTGATATAATGATCGATATATTCCTTCCTCATATCAAGTGGATGGAAGTCTATAGTCCCAAAGAATCTTTTACCACCAGCAATTACATACTCTGTTCCGAAGACAGGATTATTTAAGTCCCAGTCTGGATATATAACCAAAGATTCTGCAATAAACTTACCTTTTAGGTTTAAGTTACAGAGTCTAAGTCTTCTTAACTTATCACTCTTCCATGCATATGATTTGATAGTACAACCATTGTCATTTACTTCTGGTTCCAACCATTCAGGAAGATCTATCTCTGTTAAATCTTTACAGTTTTTAAATAGAATATCTTTTACTTGCATTACAAGATTAATACTTCATCAACTATATCATATTTAGTATGAAAATTCTAACCTTATTTTCAGGACACGAAGCTTCTGCTTGCGTTCTAGAAGATGGTGTTATTAAAAATTATTATAAAGAAGAGAGATATTCTAAGAAAAAACATGCTACAGGTAATGATTTTATCTATAATAAAATCTTAAAAGAACAACGTGATATTGATTATGCTTTGATATCTACTAATTTATCTGATGAAGATGATAAAATAAAGAGGTCTATATTAAGGAGTTATAATCCAAACATTACATACATGACAGGAGGTGCATCTCAACATCATATATTCCATGCGTCTCTTTCATTTTATAACAGTGGGTTTGATAAAGCATTATGTTTTGTATGTGATGCTTCTGGTGGGTTGATAAATGGATATGATGAAGTATATGAAGGAGAGTCTATTTACATTGCAGAGTATCCGTATAGTTTTAAACCATTAATTAAAAATTACTGGAGTGCTGAAGATAAAGTACAGTCTATAACAAGAGAGAAGGATGGTTGTACATATAATATACACAATGTGTTTGGAACCTATCCAGGTATAGGTAATCTCTATAATACTGCTGCAATTATTATGGGACAGACTATTAATGATTGTGGTAAAGCAATGGGTTTGTCATCATATGGTAGTGCTGATGATAAGTTTGGTAATTTATTTTCAAATGGAGTATTGGATCGTGTTGAGAAATATTTTTGGAAGTATCCAGATCTTATAAGGGTATTAAGAGGTGCTGATATTGACTTTGATCTGACTATAACAAAGGAAAATTATAAACCTTTTGCAGATTATTGTTATGAAGTTCAGAAGCAATGCCAAGAGAGGGTCTGTAAATTTATTGGAGATGCTATAGAGAAGACTGGTATAAAGAAGGTGTGTATTAGTGGTGGATTTGGTATGAATATAGTTACTAATTATAAATTGATTAAACAATTCCCTGATGTTCAATTTTATTTTGAACCTTTATGTGATGATGGTGGCAACTCTATAGGTGCTGCCATGTATGTACACAGGAAACTGACTCAAGATATGAATATTAAACCTATAACTACTACAGCATATCATGGAGATCTTCATGATGTTAGTAAGTATGTGGGTAAGACTGTGGATCTCAAGGGTATTGCTAGTCTGTTATATAATAATAAGTCTGTTGCAATCTTTAAGGGGTATGCAGAGGCAGGTCAACGTGCATTAGGTAATAGATCTATTTTATTCAATGCTCTGAATCCTGATGCTAGAGACATTGTAAATAGAATTAAGAAGAGAGAATGGTATAGACCATTCGCTGCTATAGTATTAGAAGAGGATGCTCATCTATATTTTGATGATGTTATACCTAATCCATACATGACAGTGTGCTTCCCAGTCAGGACAGATCTCATATCAGGTGTTACTCATATTGATAACACATGTAGGATACAAACAGTAAGCACTGGACATCTTTATGATCTCTTGCTAGAATTTAAACGACTAAGTGGTCATGGTATCTTACTCAACACCAGTTTTAATCTTGCTGGCGAACCATTAGTTGAGACTCCTGAAGATGCACTTAAAACATTGAGTTCATCTACACTAAACCATCTTTGGTTCTATGATACCGAGCAGTTACTATGACAGAAGATAAAAATGGAGAAGAAAACTCTCTAAATAAAACTAAGGATGAATCCCTTCAAATTAATAAGGGGTTTGAATTAATGTTACGCCATCGTAACGGGAGGAGAAAGAAACTACGCCCAAAAACATTTCATATAATGTTTGGTAAAGTTATCTCTCTCTTTAAGCGAGAGATACGATTTCAATTTGAGTTATCAATTGACATTAAAAAACAGTAAATCTTGCGGAGAAGTATCATGGAAGCTACTATAGTAACCCTGACCCTGACGACATTAGTGTCGTTCCTTGCCTTATTAGTCGGAGGTATGATAGGATGGATGGCACGACAGCACTCTTATGAGACTACACCCCAGATGGTTTACACTCACCCTGAGATGTTTGATGAGAATGGTCACTTAGTGCCCGATGAAATTGTAGCTGTGAGGTTTGAACAAACTTATGACAACGAAGAAGACGACGAAAACTAAACCAGTTCCTAAACTGGAACCCAACCCCTTTATGCATGAAATACTGGAGTTGGCTTCCAGACAAAGGAGTTCTAAAGCAAAGGCAGAAGTTCTTGCAGAGTACAGGTGTGATGCACTTGTTACTATTTTGATATGGAATTTTGATGACACTTGTAAGTCTCTGTTACCTGAAGGTGCAGTACCTTATTCAAGAGTGGAAGATCAAACACCATTCGATGATACTTTATCCTCAACAATGGATAAGGCAGTGAATAATAATTATGTACCTGATGAAGCAGTTAGGAATAAGCATACATCAATTCGTAAGGAGTTCCAGAACTTCTACAACTATTTACAGGGTGGTAATCCTGGTATGAATGGTCTTCGTAGAGAGACTATGTTTATTCAGATGCTTGAGGGATTACATCCTAAAGAAGCAGAAATTATGGTCTTAGTTAAGGATCATCTACTTCAGAACAAGTACAAAATTGTTCTTCGCAATGTTCAGGAAGCATATCCTGACGTTTCATGGGGAGGTCGTGGAGGATCATGACCGTAACTGTCCTACATGAAAAATGTGAACCTGCTGCTGCTAAAGATAAAAAGTTACCTAATACAGCATACTTAGTTGAGTATAAAATAGAAGGTAAGTCCACATATGATATTGCTATCTCTCAAAAGGCAGTAGAATTATTTGATCATTATTATGATAAGTTCAAGAAGGATTTTGTAAAGTTTAAACAGGCAGATGGTATAGCAAATCCAAAAATGTGGCATCCACCTGGTCAGGAACCACAAAAGAAAAGAAAGAGGAAGTCCTCTTAATATACGGAGAGTAAAATGGGATTAGGTTTTGGTGGTGAGATAGAGAAATCTGTTAGTAAAGCCACAGTTGTAATCAATGATGATGAAGTCCAAAAACTTATGAAGGACTATAAAAAGATTAAAAAATATATGAAGTCATCTTTATATCAGGTTAAAACTATGGAGGGTACTGAGTCTACCGTTAAAAGATTACTTGATGAATATGGTGGTGATTTAGATAGTGAAGATTGATACTATTATTCTTGATAACTTCTTAGATAATCCTGATAAGGTTAGAGAACAAGTTCTAACCTTAGAGTTTTATGAGACGGGACAGTTTCCTGGTCATAGATCAAGTGGTACTGATGAAGGTTATCAGAATATGGTTAAGGATAAACTATCAGAAGTACTACAATTCCCTGTTCGTTTTAGGATGGACAGGGATTGTTTTCGTTATCAGTTATGTTTAGAAGGTTCAGAGACTTGGATACATAAAGATGATACTGAATGGGCAGGTGTTTTATATCTCTCACCAAACCCACCAGTAGATGGTGGAACAGTAATATTTGATGAGGAAGAGAATGTTGTCACAATGATAGGTAACGTGTATAATAGACTCGTAATATATCGTGGTGATTTATTCCATCGCAGTCTTAAATCTGGTTTTGGTAACTCAGTTGAGACTGGAAGATTAACTCAAGTATTTTTCTTTGATGAAGCAACCTAATCGTTTGGAACTAATAGATATATGCTGTCGCATTGTATCTGAAGGACCAGTTACTCTTGAAGAGAGGATCTGGATGACTAAATTATGTGAGAAGGATTCTTCTGCAAAGAGAATAGCGGATGATATTATGGACCTACTTAAAAATCGTGGCACTATTATCACAGATGATTGACGAACTTTTACAACTCTTAAAGGAATTTGCTTACAAGAAGGGTGAGTATACTTTATCCTCTGGTAAAACCAGTGAGCATTATGTTAACTGTAAACCAGTAACTCTTATGGCAAGGGGATTAACCCTTGCTAGTGTAATGTTATTGGAACAGGTGGAGAAGGACTCTATTGCAGTAGCAGGACTTACATTAGGTGCTGATCCTTTAGTAGCAGGAGTTGCAGTAGTATCTGGTCTTGATAAGAGACTTCTTGATGCTTTGATTGTTCGTAAGGAGGCAAAGGGACATGGTACTCAAGCATGGATTGAAGGTCCATCACTCGTAGAGGGGTCTAAGGTGACTGTTCTTGAGGATGTGGTTACTACAGGTGGTTCATCAATTAAAGCAGTTAAGAGACTACGTGATGCTGGTTACGTAGTAGAGAGAGTAGTTACTATTGTAGATCGTCAAGAGAATGATGAGGCAACTACTGCTATGAAGTTAGCAGGACTAGAGTTGAAATCATTATTTACATTGGAGGATCTTAATGGATAAGATGGATACACAAGGGATGAGTGGTCCTGCTGATCCTAATTACAAGGGTAGACCACTAGATGAACAGCAGAGAGACCTACCTAAGGCTACGATTAGACCTACTAGGTTATTCACTGAGAGTTATGTTAAAGAGATGAAGATTCTTATTAACGAAGTGCTTGATGAACGTGAGTACCAAAGGAAACTAAGGATGGCATATGATAATCCAACTCCACCAAATATTTCTTACTTTGATACAAAACATTTTGAGTATGAAGTAGGTGGTCAAGAACCTTCTTATCCTTTAAAGATTAAAGACAATGACGGTCTTTGATTTGATTGTTATCCCTCTAATATTCTTTGAAGAATTTGTTAAAAGATTTTTGATTGGAATATATAAAATCTATATGAGATTTGATTACTGGAATTTTAATAGGAGATTACCAAAATGAAACTAACACAAGAACACATTAAAAAGATAGAAGAGTTAATGAACCATACTAAAATGAATGGTGATGTTAATTGGCAAGACGGAGATGAACTTGATTTTTGTCTTGGTGGTACATTTGCTGCTGACAAATTTATATCTATCATCAATCGTCGTACTAATCCTAGAGGTAAGTTATAATGTGGTACGTTATAGGGTGGACAATAGTTACACTGTGGTTACTATCTAAAATTGGTGTGTTTAAAAAATGAATTACAAGGACTCTGGTGTTGACATCGAGGGTGGTAATGCTTTTGTAGAAAGATTAAAGAAGAAAGCACCTACTATTGGTGGGTTCAATGGTATGATAAAGGTTCCTGTAGGATATGAGGAACCTGTTTTAGTATCTGGTGCTGATGGAGTCGGAACTAAAATTAATATATGCAGAGTTGCTAATGATTATACAACAATAGGTATTGATCTTGTTGCAATGTGTGTCAATGATGTGATTACTTGTGGTGCTAAACCATTATACTTTCTAGATTATATCTCCACTAATAAGTTGGATGATAGGTTAGATCAAATAATGGATGGCATCATCAAAGGATGTGAGATAGCATCTATAGATCTATTAGGTGGAGAGACTGCTGAACATGGTAGATTTGCAAAGGACTATGATCTCGCAGGATTTTGTACAGGTATTGTAGATCGATCAGAGATAGTCGATGGTAAATTAATTAAAGAAGGTGATGTAATCATTGGGATAGAGAGTAGTGGGTTGCATAGTAATGGATACAGTTTGATTAATGATATGTTATGGAGACATAAGATAAGATGGGATGATACTCCTGAGTTATTGACACCAACTACAATCTATTCTCCATTGGTTAAATATCTTTTAGATGAAGTACCTATCCTAGGTATGGCACACATTACAGGTGGTGGTATTGTTGAGAACTTACCAAGATGTATTCCTAAGGGATTGAAACCACAAGTTAATTATGATTCTTGGAATCTTCCAAAGATATTTGGTAAGATTATGCTTGTTGGTGAGATACCAGAGGAAGAAATGAAGAGGGTGTTTAACCTAGGTATAGGTTATTGTATTATAGTTCCTGATGAAGCAGTTGTTGATACTCAGTTAATCATAGAAGGTCATGGTTTAAAGTCACACATCATTGGAGAGGTAGTATGCGACTAGGAATTATGTGTTCTGGTAACGGAACCAACTTCGAGAACATAGTTCGTACATGTAGTAAGCACGAAGTTGTGTTGATGATACACAACAAAAAAGAATGTGGTGCTGCTGAGAAAGCAGACAAGTTAGGTATTTCTCATTGCCGTATCAGTTCAAAAGATGAACAGCAAATGGTTCAACTTTTTGAAGCATGGAGAGTGGATCTTATTATACTTGCAGGATATATGAAGGTCATTAAGAATCCATCAGGATTTCATTGTCCTATTATAAATGTTCACCCATCATTACTTCCAAAGTATAAAGGATTGCATGCAGTTGAACAGGCAATGCAAGCAGGTGATAAGACGACTGGTTGTACTGTGCATTATGTTAATGAAGAACTTGACGGGGGTGAGATAATAGATCAGTCAGAAGTTGTAATTTGTACTGATGATACTGTAGAATCTTTGACACATCGTATACAGAGAGCAGAGTATCGTCTTTTACCTATGGTGATTAATAATTATGCAATCAATTGATCTATTTGCCACAAGGATATGGGCAGAGAAACTAAATCTTGATAATAAAAAACTGATTGAAGACATTCATGAGTTTAAGAAGGTAACTGATCCAGTTGAGTTTAGTAATGTTGGTGGATGGCAAGGACATAAGTTTGAGAATGAGGAATTAATAAAAGCAATAGAAGATAACGTACCTAGGAATCCTAACACCGTTCATTATAATGTTGATGATCCATTCCCTAGAGGATTAGTAGTTCATTCGTGGGTTAATATTAATGGTAAGGATGCATATAATTTAAGACATAATCATGTTGACACTCAGGTTCTTATCTGTGGTGTGTATTATGTTAAGGTTCCTGAGAACTCTGGTAGTATTAGGTTCTATGATCCTAGAGGACACTTAGTGACAGCGTTCCCAGATTCAAATTATTATCGTGATGGTATTCAATATCAAACCATTGATCCTGAAGAGGGTATGATTCTATACTTCCCACATTGGTTGGAGCATGAGGTAACATCGAATCCGACAGATGAGGAACGGATATCCGTATCATTTAATGTTTTATGGTAAAGAAAATATAAAACTGTATCACGTTATACAGAATTACTTGCATAAATAATTGAAATGTGTTACTATTAACACATCGTTCATCCAATGATAGAAGTCGCACTATTAGCATCTCTCCTTGCTGATCACAACGCTTCCCACTGGGAAATGTCATGTTCAGAATGGAATCGCAACAGAATAGAGATACTCAGCGATGAGAATCTTAACTCTGATGCTCACGAGTACCTAATAGATTACCTTCGTACAAAAGTCGAAGGTAGATGTGATGCTTTTATCCTAGGACGCAAGTAA
>Ga0163179_10000660_pt1 | contig 24513 bp, 22 predicted proteins | sample AtlANTMetagenome_FD_109643 | JGI IMG/M metagenome (GOLD analysis project Ga0163179, IMG submission 109643) | Marine eukaryotic phytoplankton communities from the Atlantic Ocean - Atlantic ANT 2 Metagenome | ecosystem: Environmental > Aquatic > Marine > Oceanic | place: North Atlantic Ocean...
AGTTTTTGAGTGAATTCTGACACGTTTTTGCAGTCAAATGCATAACTCTTGTCTATATTACTCTGATATGTAACATTTATTACATTTTTATCACATTTAACCCCAAAAATAGCTGAACTACTGAGGTTTTCATAAGATTTCACAAACATACACGCAGTGGTTTTTATAAAAATTGAAAAAAGTCAAAAAAGGAGTTTTTTAACTTTCTTAAAAAACTTAAAAAGACAAAAAAACGAGTTTTTAAGATTTTATAAAAAGTCAAACTTCTGAGTTTTTGACTTTTCTGTCTTTCTGTACTAATTGTAACATGCCACGAAGTGTTTTTGTGGGTTTTTGTGGGTTTCGGGACATAAAGATATCCACACTTGACATCTGATACATAGGAGCCTAAGACCACTTCGTGAGAGCACCTTACCTATATTTAATTAACCTTTTGTAATCATTTACACACACTTCACATGTGTACCTCTAAAACCCTTGGTATCACTAGTGCGGAAGGATACTATCCTATACACACTTTAGGTACACTTATTCATGGGTCACATAGTCTACCTCAATAGGACTCTCAGGTACATCATCATACCAAAATTCCAACTCATCCTGCTGTTCTTTCATCTCTCTTTTGAAGTCCTCTTCGTTCATGATTCTGACCTCTTCTTCTTGTCTTGTAACCACCAATAGTTCACATATGCCTTATACTGATGAGACTTTAGTTTATATCTTCTGATGTGATCTTTCATACGTTCTTCACCAAAATGCTCATCAAACCATGCCTTGTTTAATCTATCTGCTATCTCTGGCATTGGTTCAAAATGATATGGAAACTTATGTATGATACCCATGTGTGGGAACATGTCTTTCTTTCGTGATTGTATGATTGTGATTGCTGTACTAGACTTCGCCTTTGATGTCCCTACCTTCGCTCTCTGAGTTGTAGTAGTCTTCAAGGTTGTCTTGTCCCTTGTTGTTTGGGTTCTCTTCTTTGATGATGTCGTTGATTGCTTTCGTGATCTCTTTGTAGATGTCAATGACTCCACGTTCCTCTTCAGTGCTTTGGTTGTCCTTGGCATTGTTTACTTCTCCACGATTTTCATGTTCCATGATATACTTATTCTATCCTCTTTTGTTTTGTTTGTCAACACTCTGTGTATAATGTTAGATGGGAATATAACTGTGATGCCTTCTTCTGGTGGAAACCATAGTGAATGTGAGCATTTAGTCTTATCCTTCAGACCATCCTCCAATGTATTTAACATATGGAATTGTGAAAAGTGATTTGGATTCTCTAGTTCTAGGTCACCACTCTCTCCTTCTGGTATCTTAACGTAGAATACACCCGCCAGATCACAACCAGGATGCGTATGCCTATCGTTTGATGCACCTGTGGGGTTTACGTTGTACCACAGATTCCCTACCTGACATGTCCATCGCTCTCCTAGGAACTGTTCTAGTCCATATGTGTTGACGTTAGAGAATATGTGCTTACCGAACTCATGTGGGAGTTGCACTGGTGGACTCTGCCATCCTCCGTTGTTACTCTTCAGTGCACTTCGTGTTTTTGATTGTGTATCATAGATGTGTTCTATCAATGCATCACGAAACTTATCGTAATACACCAAGTCAAGAGTAATGATGGGTGTAGGGAATGCACATAAGCAATTAACACCCATCACATAACCTCCTCATCTCATTGATGTTATGCAGTATAACCTCTGCTTTTGCTTCATCTCCGCTGTTCTGTGCGTTGATATAGTCCATGATGAGTGCCCTCAGACTCTCATCAACCTTCTGTGAGTTTGAGGTATGCTCGTCTGAGTTCTGATTCATGTGAGTAAACTGTCTGTTCCTTGTCTGCCATGTCGGGATGTAACCACTCAAAGAATTCATCCGCAAGTGCCATAGCATCATTGATACGCTCCTCCGACATCAACTGTCTAAACCTGTCAATGATAGTATCACATTGATTATCTCTGATCTCGGATAATCTAGCAACTTCTTGTTCTTTGTTCATTTTTTGAATAGTGTAAGTTTGTTTGATAGGTGGTCATAACTTATAAAATCAACGTCTTTCGGAATCATACGATTAAGGGCACCCGCAAAGTCGTTCGGAAACTTCTTATACACTCGCCAGTATCTCTGCATTCCATCATCATCTAGTGTAGGATTAGGACTAATCCTCATTGTGTACAGACCACGAGAGTAATGATTAGGTAATGGTTTAATCAAACTCTGTATGTAGTCTGTTAGTACGTTTTGTTTCATGTCAGGTAAGAGACTTAGAATTATTGTACATCATAATTTATATGATGTCAAGTGGGTGGATTACCTCATGTAGAGGTAACCTCCTGCCCATCCTACGTTTTTGTAATCAAATAAGAACTCTCTATCCTTTCTCTCTAATAGATTGTAACGTACGTGCTTTGCTGGTTTTGCCCATCCTGCTGGTTTATACACATCACCTGTCTCTCTATCAATAAATGCATGTACTGAACCATCTCTGTACTCATATGATGGATTAGGACCCATGTCATCATACTGTTGGTTGATGATCTTAAGATACTTACGTCCTTTCTGTACAACAAACTTGTATAGGTTAGCAGTACCGTTCTCAATCTCCTCTATTCTCTTTGCTGCATAGATGCTGTACTGTTCCATCTGCATTCTTCTGTATGTATCAAGAGAATCTTGCTTGAAGTTCTCCTCTAGTGTATCACATAGTGTCTGTGCATGTGCTTCTACTTCTGCTCTTGCTTGAATGAATAGTGCTGTGTTTGTCATGAGTGGTGCTCCTTTGTGTATATACTTATTATAGTCTGTAAATATAGGATTTGTCTGCCACTCTTGTGACACTAATTTGACTGTCTACTCTCTTTCATTCTATGTAGTTTACTGTATATCTTTCTATTCATTGTCTCATCAGCATAACTATACTCTCTAGTATCTTCCATCATTAAATCCATTAGATGAGTGAGTTCCGTGTCTGATAGTATAGACATATCAATAGTGGTCTCGTCAGGTGTGATTACAACTTCCATGTTAAACTGTCTCCAATTGATTTTTTACTTGATTTTGTACTAGGTGTCTATGTATGTCAAATAGTTTGCCTAGGTCAACTATCTCCTCTAGTTCTGTCCACTCAGATACATAATCCCACTGATCGTAGTCTGTATCTCCATTATTAAATGTAGGAGCAGAGCATAAATCACCTTGCTTATCTAACCAGAATGTTCTACCAAAGTCTTCTGATTGTAATGTCTCAAACATTTGCTCATATAAGTTTGGTTTCATGGCACATAATGTAATAGGTGGAGGAAAACAAAACGCAACTGCTTAAGTTCAAATTAAATACGAATGAACGCAACCTTGAAAGTCTTATGTTGGTTTGTTTTCCTATTACTATTATACACACAAAAATACCCATGTGGGGGGAATTGTTACAGTTTCTTAACTGTCCACTCTATCAATACGGATTTGATCTACTATTACGCTCTGGTTCTGGTCTACTAGGGTCAAATTTCTTGTTATTCCGTCTATGATCATTTGATAGAGCATCACTGGTACGGTGTAGTACTGGATGTTCTAACTCTTTTTCCGTAAGATGTGTTCGTACCTTGGGTAAGTCCTGCGGATATATACACATTGCTACTTGATGCCTTCCCCATCTACTGTTCATTGATTTGGGTAAAGGATTATCCATGAATGTCATGGTGACATACTCTTCACATACAAAATTGATGTAACCAACAACACCATCACATACTATTGGTTGAAGTAATTGTAAATCACTTAGTTTCATTTTCTATGAATTGTTTCTTTTCATAGTCATATCTAGGGTGTGGATTAGCAGGAACCCATGGTTTCTTTGATTCATTAGCAATGACGATAAATCTATCAGCAGCAAATGTCCCTGCTAGACTAATCTTGATGTCATCACCATCTATCCAATTTGTTGTACCATCCTTCTTGGTATGGTTCATCAACTCTTGGATCTCATCAATCATTGCTTGTGTCAGAATCATCAGTATCAAATGGTTTACGGTTTTTGTTTTCTGGTTTAGGTAATCTAAACATCTCTTTCAAATCATTTAGATCTGTAAGTTGTTTCTGTATATTATCTATTTGGTGTTGTAGGATCTGAAAATTCTGATCGTTGTTGTTCTGCATCATCAGCATATTCTGGATTGCCGATTTGAATTCTTCTTCTTTCATCTGCGTTAATTAGTGATAATTGACGTTGTAGTTCATATTCTACAACAATAAGGTGATCTTGTAAATACTTTTCAAACTGATTGTCTTTAATAAGAGTTTGTACATCATTGATATGTACGAGTGCTGAGAGCATTCTCTCCTTCTCTGTTTTCATTAGTATCTATTTGGTATAGTATCACGCATGAACTGCATTGTTTTGTCGTGTGGTGTGACATACTTTGCTTCCATGAGTTTCTCACTCTCTATTATATCAGATTCATCAGCATTTGTGTGATGTGTGACTTCTTTGAGGGTTTTAAGATATTCAAGTACATGCTTTCGTATCTCTAACAATTCATCATAACAACCTTGATTGTGTGCACAACCACGTAGATCATGATCGGGTTTCATTACTGACTCTGTGAATAGAGACAGTGCTCTATCATATTTGATAGAAGAAGACTCTTTTCCTATTGATGCTTGGTCCTTCATGGTTTTTTACTATTTAATTAAGAATTGTGAGAGGTGATCTCTCATAATGAGATATGACATCAAATGAAACTATTATTCTATTTGTTGTACATATATCAGCACAGTGTTGCATGAACGATGGAAATATCATAACATGTCCCTCTGTGACATCATCCATAACCTTTAACTGATTCATGTAACCAGTGTTTGGTGATCCACCATACTGTGAATAGAATGTAGTTGTGTTTGGTTCCTCTAAATGTAATAGATATATGCCAGACCAATCTGCTCTCTCGTGCTTATGAACCTTGGTTCGTCCACCAGATGTATAATTGTTCCACCATAGTGCATCTAAGTTATATCCCTGTGGTTTAGAGATATTCTTTTCTTCATGCAATTGTTCTAGAGGTTTCCATATTATATCCTCTAGCATGTCATTTGTAAAGTAACTATACTTTTGATGATAATATGTTGTGGTTGACCCATCTACTGTCACAGTTGATGTATCATTCTTTGATATTGTTTTTATAATAGGTACTATGGTATCTTTAATCTGTTTATGATTAATAACCTTAGTCCAAAATATAAATGGAGCATCAAACTCATGTATCATTGTATAATGGTCATGCCATAATCTTCTGGAGTTGGAACTGGCATATAATATCCACCTCTGTCAGGTATTACAGGAGTGCCAGTTCTAGGTTTTATTGGTGTGGTTATAATATCAATAGTTTCATCAAACCATCTGTTCATTGATCTTGCCATCACACGATATGATGTACCCACATATAGTTGTCCACTTACAACAGCAACTGTTGCTGCACCCCAGAACATATAATAAAATCTAGATTTCATTTGTGCTCTGATCTTCTCACGTTTTCTCATTAATTTAGTCATCTTCCTCAACTCCATCAATTGTTATAAAATCACACACTGGTACTTCAACTGGATTACCATCGTTTTCCAACCAATACCAATGCATCATTTGTCCATGAAACTCAGGATGTCCTTGATATTGTGTGGTATATTCACGTTGCCCTAGATACTTTAAATTTGGAATATTGTGCTCTCGCAACATTGCTTGCATTTGCAAGTGCAACAACTCGTGTTTCTGGGGAATGTTCAATATATGATTGTGCAACTGCTGTTATTATATCATATATTGTTTAATTGTCAACCTGGTGGTGTAGGATCTGCGTTCTCGTATGGTATTGTACCATCTGGTTTTATGACGTATGCTCTTATGTAATGATCTGCGTCTGGTAAATTCTGTGGTTGTGGGAACCAATCAAAACAAATATCTGTTGCTTGTAGTTCTGTCACAAAATAATAATATATGTCTTCTAACTCAAATATCCTGTCAATCTCTGCTTCTGGTAGTATATCTGTATAATATGCAAGTACAGTTGCTTTCTTATCTGCTGATAATGTATTATATTTGCTGTTATCAATCACTACAACAAATTTGTCAGTTGCCTTTGCATAATCAGCAACTAACATTTCTTTAGATTTTGGATTTAATGATATTAGTGGCATTAGATTTCTCCTTTGTCAATTAAGTCAAGTATTTCATCAAGTTCAGATACAAGTGATGTCTGAACATTCTTTGGTACATCAATTTTAGTAACGTCCATCCCATCAATATTTGTTGTTCCTATTGCCATTGCAAGATAGTTTACAATTCTGGTTGAGAACTTACTGTATACTGACTGTGGTATGGTAAAGAAGTGTGATGTAGCATTAAGATATTCTTCACCATCAGCAAGAGCAGCCCATTTTGGTGGTGTCATAGGAAATGGCACTGAGTTAGCAGACATTGTTGCATGATCTGCTGGTATATCTCTTAGTTTCTTTCTATATGCTACCCATCTTGCTTTTTCTGCATCAGAACAAGGTGCATCACCAAGTTGTGTCCAGTCACTGTCCATTAACAAGAAGTTTCTAATTAATTTAACTTTAGTCCAGTTTAATATTGATGTCTTTGCGAAATGTCCTGCGAGATTTCTTTCTAAATCGTTCTCTTGTCCTTGTCTATACTCTGTCCACTTCTCAATAATTTTGGTAGACATGTCTGAAATTTCTGTTGGAAATGGTGATAGATCAAATTGATATGATACCCATTTATATACTCCAGTCTTCTGATTTCTCTGATACTTAGTCTTATTCATTTTGACGGTATCATCTTTATATTTTACGAATAATTCTAATTTATCCTTGTCAGAATCCCATAGAGGATATAATATTGGAACTATATCGCTAGCCCAATAATCATCATCTATAGTTTTCATGATACCTTCAAATTGAATGGTCTTGTCAAAGGCATTCAAGTATAGTGATGTTTCTGCTGGTGATGCTATAGTTGCCATTTATAGTGCCTTAATTAAATACTTTACCCTATGGTATTTAGTTATGAGAGGAATGTTATTCTCTGCAGTCACAATTGCAGTCGTAGTTATAGGTGTAGATGATGACATTGTAAATGTACCATCTGTAGTTACAACTCCTGCTTGTTGTGCTGTTACTTCTCTTCTTACTTCATTAATACCAGTATCCAGTGATCCATCTAATGGTAGACCACCCTCGTCTATGTTTCCTGCTAACGTAGCACCACCAGTAGATATAAATGTTTGTTGAACTGAAGAATCATAGAAGAATGAAATAGCACCTAGTCCATAATTATCATCAGTTGCTGCTGCAGACTGATATGTAGGTCCTCTATCTTGTTCTATAACTAAGGTTACGTCTGTTGCTCTCATTGAATCTCCTTCTGGGATACTTAAATCTACTCTCTGCCATGCTGGATTAGTATCAGCTGCCAACAATATCTGACTAAACAATGTAGTATTATTAGACGTTCCTTTCTTATAGAATAAATTTAGTGCTTGGGTTGGAGTTTCTCCACCATTTTGTCCACTACCTCTAATAATAGTAAATGCTATGGTATTGCAATCTGTAAGATCAAATGTTCCTACCTCTAACTGTCTTTTTCCAGCAGCATCTGAAGCAGCACCTGTAAATTCTATGTACTTTAATATTTTATTTGCTGTGTTGTTTGGTATACTTGAGGATGATCCAGCAAAACCAGTGTCATTTCCAGTTCCTTGTCCAAAATTTCTCTCTTTGATGCCAGGATCTGTTGATGATAACCATACATTTCCTGATTGAGGTGCACCAACAGGATTTCCATCGGCATCTCCCTCATAATATGTTCCTTGTGGTGTTGAAGTTCCACCTGGCACCGTAGTTCCTGATTCTTTAGCAAAATATCTTACATATATCTCTCCACCACCACCATCAGTTCCTATTCCACCACCTTGACCAGGTGCTTGTAATGATACAACAACATCTGTTTCTATCCCTGCTCCAAATGATATAGAAGCAGTGGCACCCTGTCCACCAGCACCACCAACATTATCCCAATAATCCTGACTATATGAATATTGTATTTTTACATATCCTTTATCTGTTGGTAATGAACCATTTGAGTCTAGGACTACACTAGTAAAATATCCTGCTCTGACTGCAGAAGTACCAGCTCCTCCACCAGATCCACCACCGTTACCACCGTGACCGTCTCCTGCTGTTCCTCCTGATCCTGCGTTATCTTCAGTAATAAGACCACATCCAGCACCACCGCCACCGCCACCACCAGCAGAGCAACTTCCACCACTACCACTTTTACCAGTAGCGAAATCTATAGGTCCGTTAATTGTAAGAAGTGCATTTACAGATCCTACTGCGTCACCACCAGGATAGCAACCATCATTGGCAGAACCACCGTTGTTACCACCACCTGATCCACCACCAGCACCACCACCGCCAGCACCAGCGAATAGGATTCCATTGTAGAATATACCTGAGACACTACCGCCAGAACCACCAGTACCACCATTTCCCCATGCACCATAACCACCAGCACCAGATAAAGTTCCAGTAGCACCAGATACACCAGATACAATTCCTGGTTCATTTCCTGTACCAACACCACCTGGCCATGGAGGTCCCCATGGTTGTCCTGTAGCAGGGTCATTACCTACTGTTCCCGCACCAGATGTTCCTGATCTTCTGTTATAACCAGATCCACCACCATTACCTAGTTCCCAGTTTAATGTTCCACCAGCAGCAGTGAAAGTTCCAATTATTCTTTGACCTCTACCACCTACACCACCAAGTCCACCTCCTCTACCGTCTGCTGTTTTTGGCCAACCTGTTGATCCATTCCAAAGTGGCCAGAATCCATTACAATTAGAGTTAGCATTACCATTACCACTACCACCTCCACCACCAGATATTTCAATCTCAATGGTTCTACTTGTTTCATTCAATACTTGCTCTGGTACTGCCCATGATCCGTTATCAGTATATGTTACCGTTGGATTAGATACACTAATACTTTTTGTTTGTGCTGTTCCAACTCCACCTGTTGTATTTGCTCCTTGTGATAAAACAGGTGATCCATACATTCCACCACCTAAAACATCATTACCACCAAGACCTTGCATACCACCATCTTGACCATCTTGACCATCTACCCACCCTACATTAATTCTAGCGTCATCTATCAATGCCTGTGGTACTTCAATTGTTCCTCCAACACCAGCAGCACCACCAGCAGCACCAGATGCTCCACCAGTACCACCTGTGACCTTAACTGTATAAAAAGTACCATCAATAGTTATACCAATTTGTGCATATCCACCATTTGTGCCAGGATTATCACTATCCGCACCACCACCGCCAGGTGCTTTAAGGTTGATCTGACATCCAGCAATTGTTCCTTGACTTGGATTTGGTTTTGTTACAGTTGTTCCAGCAGTTCCAGTAAAAGTATCTTCTTGTATTGTAGTGGTATTACCTGGTATCTCAAATGTTTGTTCTTTACCACCTACAGTTGTATTAATATCAACAACATATATTCTTGGTGGTTCTATAATTTCTGTCTCAGCAAAATAACCATTTGCTAATTTAACATTTATACTTGTACCACTAGCATTTGCAGTACCAGGTATTTCTCCATCTCTTGGTAATACATTGAAATTAGTAAGACTAAATCCATTTGTTACAATAGTAAAGTTACCAGTAAATTCTGTTGGAGAAGCATTACTTACAGTTACAATATCACCTACTGAGAAGTTATGGTTTCCATCTGTATTGACTGTTATAAATCCACTACTAGAATCATATGTTACAGAAAGAACAGCGATTGTTGCTGACTCTGATACCATGTATTGATATTGTTGACCACCAGTTGTTCCTGCTGTTTCTCCAATACCATTGGTATTACCATATGTTGCTGTAAGAGCATTTGGTAGTGGTACACCAATCAAACCATGTGAGTGACCTAATGCACCACCAGCAGATCCATTTGGTTCAAATAAATTGATGTTTGCTCTACTATTAATATAAGTTACAGCAAACTTATCAACAGGAGTACCACTCAATTCTACTTGTTTTGTCTCATCAACTTCTACTGATAATATTCTATGACTGTGTGTAGGAGGGAATGGAAAAACATAATCATCCATAGGTCCTACCTGATACTTGACAGATCCTGTAAGATATGATGCAACATCTGCTAAAATTGAATTATATCCTGTACTTTTAACATCACCAATTACAAAGAACTCACCACCATCAATTAATGTATTTTTAGGAATATACCATTGTCCACCAGTCTGTCCAACAAAATTATTGATTGCATTCTCTGGTGTTGCTGTTCCTGCTCCGTTGACAGTACCAAATCCAAGTATTTTTTTCTGTCTGTAATCTGGTAAAGCAAATGTTCCAATATTATATGGAAAATCTGATAATGAAAATGATTTTTGTACAAAAAGATCAGGATGAGTACCATTTGAAATGGTAGCACCACCCCAAAACTGACTCGTACTACCTCCAAATCTTATAAAATAATCTGCTTTCTCCAAGTTAGTAAGAGTTGATAGATCAACAGTATCTGGAAATATTATTTCATATGTAAATTCATTTGTAAAATCTCCTGTACCTGTAACATCTTCTGTTGGTTGTGTTAATTGATAGAATGTTTCCTGATTAAATACACCAGCACTTGGAAATGAACCATATGGATTTGTTATTATATTATTAAATCTAAACACTGCACCATATGGATATGGTCTTTTTACACTTACCTTATTATTGCTAGAATCCCAATAGAAATTCATAAACATTTTATTGTTTTGAATCCATGCTCTTCTTAATCCACCAGGTTGATTTGTCTGTGTAATATTAACTGATGGAGAACCACCATAAGTATTCTGTATAATACTGTATAATTCTGGATAGTCACGAATATTCAGTGTTTGTCCATTACAATATAAATGCTGTGGATATGTATATTCAGGACCGTTTGCAGCAAGATTTACATCAGCAAAGACAGGAAGAATTGATCCGACAGGAGAATGGTTACCAGTCTTATCGGAATAATAATTAGAATAGGAATTCCTATATGTTGCCATGTTAATATTTAATTAAAAATTCTTGAATTAAGAATGGTTGTATATAACCATCTGCCTTGTTTTGCTCGTTTACATCTATCTGAATTGTAGATGTTATTGCATCAGCAGGAATATATGTTGGTTTTGTTACCACATTAAATGTATGTGGGTCTTGATTGAAAGGCATAAAATGTTTATGTATGCAATCTCTACCAAACTCTTCAACATCAGTTACTGTATTGTTGAGAGCAGCAAAAGCAGGATTATCTGCTCGTGAGTCAAATGGCACTTGAGTTGCTTTATCCACAAGGGCTGGTGTATAGTTTGCTGCTAATTGAGCATGAGTATCTGGTTGTTTAGTGTCAACATAGTCATTACAGTTTGCACCTCCTGCGTTACACCGAGGTCCTGTTCTACAAGTCATTTCACCTTGATAAAACATATTTCCACAAAATCCTGTTTGTGGTGAATTTCCCTCCTGATGATACATAGGCCATCCTAACTGAGTTCCATTAGAATTACATCCAAACTGGTATATTTGTCCTGTTGGTGTACCACTTCCATCTGAATTTAATATAGGAATATCGCCAGGTACAAGACATTGACCTTGATTTGCAAAATCACAACCATTCCAACATCCACCAAAATAGAAATATGTTTCCTGACTAGGACCACCAAATGGAAATGTTACACATCCGTTTGATTTGTTTCTGTTTGGCATTTGTGCAGCAACTTGCTTAGATGCAGCTGCTTTACATAATGGTTGAGTAGTATTGTCTGCCCATGGTATGATGCATAATGTAGACTTAGATTCGTATGCATTTCTACCAAATAAAGAAAACTCACTTGATGGTGATGCAGTTCTTGATCTTTTACCATCATGAAAGTGAGCATGTGGTTGAAATGCTGTATGTAATACTTCTGTTTCTTCTGTATAGTTACCACTAGATCTAGCAAAACCTGGTTGTCCAGTAATTTCTAATGTTTGTGCTGGTAAAAAGAAGTTACCTTGATATTGTATCTCAAAAGATGTACCTATATTGCTACTGACTTCTAACCCTACACCAGATTTTGTTATCTCTTGTCCTGCGTCATTATTCAAATATGTATCCTGATAGTCTCCTAAGTTTGCACCAAATGATGTCTTGGTAGACTTTGCACTAAGATCTGGTACTTGAAATTGATTATCAAGTAATGTAGTATCTGGTTTTTTATATCTACAATTTGTTCCTATGCCCAATATAGCAGCAAGTTCTGGAAAGTTTTCTGCAAGATAAACTGAACCATCACATCTCAGATAACCAGCAGGAAGAGTCTGATATAATGTGACATCTGAGGGATCATTAGATGTTAATTGTTTAGACCAGTTTATAATAGAACCAGTAAGAGTTCCTAATTTTCCTTTTTCTTTTGAATATAATACTGCCATTAGTATGCTCTGATGATATACAGTACGACTAAGGATGGTGTGTTAGGATTGATCTGCACACTAAGTGCTCTGTCAACATTTATAGGTTGTATGTTTCCAGTAGTCATATTATTTATGAGTATAGTGCTAGGCAAATTCATTTGTCCATTAGTCATTGTTATGTCAATGGTGAAATGATTGTGTGATCCTAATGTTGCATCAGTAAAAGCATCACCACCATGATTCAATGTGGTAGGATATGGAAAATCTCTACCAACTGCTGTATCAGGTGCACCATAATAATCATTTTGTGATCCTATTATAGGTGTTGTTCCATCACTTCTTCTTGCTAAAGGAACTTGATCTGATGAGTAATAGTTTTTCTGTCCTAAGTATACGCCAGGTGGTGGGAATGGTGCTGTAACTGCTGCCTGTTGTACCTGTGATACACATGAGTTATCATCTGCATATCCAGTTCCAGCAGTACCAGTTGTTTGTCCATAAGCTGGAATATTTCTATCAAGACTTGGTACTAATGGTATAACTTCAGATGAATTACCAAAATGTCTATGTCTATCACAATCAACTAATGATGTTGCTGCAGGGTCATATGCAGTCCAAAAAACTTCACCAGTTATAAATCTATCTGCTAGTGGTTCATCATTAGATAAACCAAAATCTGATCCTGTTGAATATTCCTGACCTTGAGCCTCAAAAAATCCTGCTTCAAACAAACCCACATAAGAACCACCTAGTTCTACAGATGGATAAACACTTCCATCTGATGGTCTTGGATGTGTATGTGTTGCAGTATGCTCAGTACCTAGTTTTCTAGGTATAGTTCTAATAGTATCAAAATATGATGGTTCCTCTAAAGTAATTCCTTTTATTTTTCCTGATAGTTCTGCCTCTGGATTAGTTATAAATTCTGCATCAATATATGACAACACATTTGATAATGGTTGATTACCTTCAAATCCATTTTTTGAAATATATTGTCCTACAACACTCAATTCTAAACCTGTTAATAGACTACCCTCTAAATCCATTGGCACTTGCTGATTAAGTGTTGGTAAATTAAAGACATCATCGTCATTGTAACTTGGATATGAATTAGATATGCCAACGAATGGTTGACCTGGTTCTACTGTAGGACCATATTCATTACCTAGTACCTGTGCGAGTATTGGATAATCTTTTGCTTTGAGTTGATTACCATTACATATTATCCATCCATTTGGTATGGCATCTGCAACCAGTGCTGAGGAACTTGTACTACCAGTCCATGGCATGATTGTACCAACTGGACTGGCTTTTGCTGCCTTTATCCTATTATAATTTGCCATTTATTATACCTCCATTAACCACCAACCCTGTACGCTGGTTGGGATTCCTATTTGATCATTACTATCAGTTGAACCAAGATATATTAATGCAAATCCTGCATTTGGAGTTTGTACTACAAGTTCACCAGATGGATATGGAGTTAATCTATCTCCAAATAGTGTTCCTATTGCATCACCCTGTATTGGTGTGCCACTAGTCTCAGGAGTTCTGACGACTAATGTTGTGTCAAACTTCAAGTTACCACCTACATCAATCATTCTTACAATGTCACCTGTTTGTGGTGCTGGTGGTAATGTAACGATTAATGTTTGTGTATTCTGAACATTGACCATGTATACTATATTTGGAATCAATGTTAGATCTGCTTCTGGTGATGCTGCGGATAAGTATCTTGCATGTCTTGCACCACTTGATGTAGTGAAGTTTTGTAATCCAAATGCATCAATTGAACGATCTCTGTTAACAGTGAACTCACTACCACCACCAACTCCAAGATTTTGTACTGAGAATACATCATCCTTTGTAGGAACAGATACTGCAGTACCTGTGACTGTTAATGAATTCTGAGCAACTACATTACCAGAGTTATCAACTGAGAATGATGGATCACAGTTTAAACTTAACAGAACATTTTCTGGGCAAGATGTTGGATATAATCGGATCTCTCCCCTTGCAGTAACAGCAGCATCCCAATACAATATACCTTGGTGATCAGCATGTCCGTCATCATTAACAAACTGGAATAGTTTTGTTTGTTTGACACTATCAAAGATGGTGAAGTTACCACCACTTAATGTTAGTGCATCTGTGACATTCAGACTACCCTCTCTATATGACTTAGCACCATCACCTATTTGCTCATCCATTATGGTCATATGGTTCTTACCATATAATCTGCCTTGTACGATGGTGAGAATTTCAGTGCCAGTAGATGTATTTCTAAATCTCAACCACTGTCTGTAATCAAGTTTAGATTGTGAGATATATCCTCTCTCTAGAATTACAGAGAGATAGTCAGTTGGAACTCCACCTTGTTGTCTTTGTCTAATCTGAGCATCAACTACTAGAGATTGTCTCTCATGTTTGATAATTCTTCTAACAACATCAGCAGCCTGATGACTCATCTCAACTGTGCCTTCCTGTGCTCTGTTCACAGTGATCACATTTGTTGCATCAACGACACCAGTAATTGTCATAAATTCAAGTTGACCAGTGTTGCTAGAGAATGATGTTAGAGGTCCTACAGCAATTAGGTCGCCAACTGCAAACTTACCAGTTCCTTCTCCAAGTTGCTGCACTGTTATCTGTAATACTCCTCCTCCAGTTGCAGTTGATACAATAGTTGTATTAGGACCATTACCCTGTATTGTCTGTGGATCTGCATAGTAACTATACGCAATTATGTTATCATCATTTAATGCTGCTGGTAAATTAGCATTTGTAAGAATTCCAGCAGCACTTGACCATGCTAGGTTAAGATCAAATCTACCAGCATGTGTACCAATTGTTGTTGTACCTGTGCATGTATCAACATCAAATGTTACATTATTACCACCATCAGTTGCTGTTATTCTCTCATTTCTTTCTGCTTTAAATGTACCACCAGTTATTGATGATGATCCAATGATCTTATCTGTTAAGTAAACAGCACCGCCAAACACGAAGTCAACAGCAGTATCTTGAGTCATCTTTATAGGTGACCCATCTGTAATAACAGTGACAAGATCTCCTTTCTGAATATCAGCAATTGTCTTACCAGAAGTTAGAACCTGTATGTTAGTAATTACATTTGTTTGAGCATTTGCATCACCAGTAAACTGAGTCGTGCCAAGAGTTCCACAACCACCATCCATGATAAGTGATGAGTTGACTGATAAAACTGATCCTGGTATATTTGGATTACCAATTTGTACTTCACCAGTTACAGAATTAACTACGAATACATCCTCATCTGGATCAGCACAATTAGAAATTCTAAACTTCTGTACTTGTTGCTCTAGAGGACTGATGACTTTAATATATTCTGGAACTTTTGGTGAGTCGTTTCTATCAATAATAACATAATCATTGTTTGTTAGACTACCACCAAACTCTGAGAGATATACTGAATCAGTTGCACTGGTATCATTATCAAGTGCTTGCTCTGTCCATGTAGCATCAAACTGTACATTAACTTTGTATATTGGTGTAGTATCAACATGATTGCTTAATACACCACCAAATGCACCAAATGGTTGACGCTTGACTTTAATGTAGTATGGTGCTTCGTTAATCCTTGTGAGTTCTGTAATCTGTAGAATCTCAGGATGTCCTGTTGCTGATGAACCTGTACCAACAACTGCACTATCAACTATGATGTAATCACTGGTTCCAAAATATGGATCACCATTTGCTTTGACTGGTTCAAATTTAAGTGGTAGATAGTATTCATCTCCAGATATTGCTGGTAGAATGATGGGTTCAACTGATCCACCAGTATTGACTGTATTTTGATACGATGTTCCACCCCATTGTCCTGCACCAGCAGTATCAATTTGGTTGTATCCTTCTTCATTTGTTCCTTTGACAAGAACATTTAAGATATCAATATTCTTATTGAACAATGCAGTAGATATAATACCATCTTCATGTGCGGTTATATCTGTTCCTAACTGTGCTCTTCCACCAGTAAATGCAAATGATGCAACACCACCACACATATGGATATCACCATTGAACTTAGCAGATGCAATAACTTCTAACTGGTTGTTAATGGTAGTTTGTCCACCCTGTCCAGCAATGTTAATTTCAGATGCATTAGTTGCAAAATTGATGATTGAAGGACCACCAGTGTTAGAGAAGAAATCAACCTGTGATGCTTGTGATTTAAGTGATGTGGTTTCACCAAGTCCCTTACGGAATCCTAACCATGCATCACCATCAATTCTCAAGTTTCTAGTCTTGATCTTGGTGTATGATAAGTCTTCATTAGTGTTAGCAAATGCACCACCAATTTCTACCTTAGAAATATTTGCACCAGTGCTATCAGGTGTTACACCTAACCATATATTACTATGCTCAGATGAACGACCAAGATGTATAAACTGATCTGCTGTGCTGTCATTGAATAAGTATGCAGTTGTAACTTCACTACCTAAGTTTAATGTGCCAACAAATGTAGCATCATCTATTAAGTTAAATGTTCCTGTTGTCTGTGATGTTCTGATCTCAGCAATTACACCGTTATCACCATTGACTTCAATGTCATGCTCAAATCTAGCATCATCAGTAAATCTAGATAAACCATTAACAACGAGTGCTCTATCTAATAGAGTATTGTTTATATTGATACCAACACGACCACTATTTGTAGTTGCAACTCTAAAGACACTTTGATCATTAGGGAATGCACTATCACCACCAACTAAGAATGCGTTATCAACATCAGTCTTATCACGATCAGCAAAGTTTGTATGCTGTAAATAATCTGCAGTTGTCCTACCACTGATAAATGCTGTACCAACAACATCTAAGTTTGCACGAGGTTCAGTTTCTAAACTTACAAATGAATTTGTATATGAACTGTGTGGTGATCTTGCAACTGTGTTAACACCTAACTTATAATCACCAATAGTTTCTGTCTCTGTTCTTAATGATTCACCACCAATTACACCAATTTCCTTGAAATTAGAGTTAGAGAACTCAATAGTAGGAGCAACAGCACCTTGTGCAGTTCCTGCAATGATTGTCTCCCATGGACTAGTTGACTGTGGGATCTGATCAATAACTTGGAAATGAACGTAGTTATTTGATGTCTGGAATGCATCACCAGGCTTACTGAATACTTGCCATGTTAGATTTAACCTAGGATCAAAGTAGAAGTTCTTAATTCTAATTTGTGATCCACTTGAAATTCCAATCTCTTGGTTTGTTATTGCAACACCAGTGTTAAAATCTCTAAACTCTAGTTTGACAACATTAGTTCCATCAAATATGATATTGTCAATTTGAATGTTAGGAATTTGTGAGAAGTAGTTAGATAATATCCAACCAATAGAACCACTCTTACCTATCTCAGATCCCTTAAGTAATACATCACCTGGTAATGGTAATACACCAGCATAAGTTGTAAATTGATTAGTATTAATTCTTGATCCACCACTTGCAATCAATTGAGATTGATTTGGTGTAATGTTAGAAGCAATACCACCTATGGTATGTGTCTGGAATAGATATCTCTGACCATTTCCTCTAGCATTGAATTGGAATACAGCAGATTTGATTGTGTTCTTGCTGAGAGTGATATCACCAGCAGTAGGAGGTGAGAATGAAGTTCTATCTAATCCTTCATCTTGCTCAATTTGACCAAGATCATTTTCTGTGCTATCTACATTTGAACGTATGATTAAAGCATCCTTCTGTTGTATGAAATCACCATCTTGTACAGATATAACTACAGGAGACTCAAAGTTACTTACTAACTGTCCGTCACCACCAACAACTGTAATATTCTGGTTGAATGTTACAGGAGTGTCAAATGTAGTAACTAATCCTCCTATTGTATCATCTTCGTCACCATCGTCTGCTAGTACAGCAGCATCTATAAATGTCTCCTCACCAGTAATAGCATTAATTCTTCTATTACCAATATACAAGTCACCTTGTGAGTTGATACCAGTATAGAATACAATACCAGCATCCTGTTTCTTAGACTGTGCATAGAAATCTTCGTCGGGTGTTAGAACGATTTCTTGTCTGATTGGTAGACCTGTACTGTAGTTACCAGGACCATAACCGAGATATTCAAATGTGTGGTTTCCTGCTCTTGCAATAGATGGTCGTCTTAATTCAATATAATATCTCGTATCTGATATTGATACTTCACCACTACCACCAATAGGAATTAAACGATCCTCTGATCCAGATGTAGCATTACCTGTCTGTGCTTTAATATCATAAGTATTTGTCAAGAATGCTGGTTGCTCTGTAAGATCATCAACCATCTCTCTAGTTGTTGATCCCTTGAAGTCGTTAACATATACAAGACCATGTGTATAGTTATCAGCAGCAGAGAATGTTGATGGTGGATCTATCAATCCAGCATAGTAATCTTTCTCTAGTTGTGATGTACCAGACTTAGTAAACCAAAGGGGATCGTTTCTATAGTTTAGAGGATATAGTTTGCTAACTGGTTGTGAGAACTTAAACTTCTTGAAGTTATTAGTTACACCAGCACCAGTTGGGAATGGAGAAATATTACCACGCAATGCAGTTAGATAGTAGATACCATCTTGCTGACCTGAGATACGTTTCTGTAATGTTTCATATCCGAAGACGTAGAATGTATCTTCAATAACTCCAACATCCTCAACACTATCAACATAGTATTCAACACCAGCACTATCTTGTATTCTATCGCCAGGTGTGACTGTGTAAACATTCGCACCGTTTTGCTTGTAGAAAAACTGGGGATTATTTTTTGCAATTTGTGTTTTTAGAGGTAGCGATTTGCCCATATCCTGATCCTCTAGCATGTCAGCAAAGACAGTGCCTTGAGTGAATCTAGTGTTTGCAAACTCACTATACTCTAGTGTACCAGATCTAATATTTTTGATTATAATATAATGATCACCATCTACTGTGTAATAAGCATGAATATTTGCAAGACCTGATGAATTACCAGCAAATGAAACTGAATTTGTTGCATTTGCAGTGTTGTCTACCTTGCTAGTTACAAAGATACCACCTTGTGGTGAAGTAATCTTGACTGTAGTAAATATCTCATTTCTCAAGCCAGGAAAATTAACAGTGTCAATTCCATGGTCAAAGACTGTTAATTCTGTATATTCTATACTATCATCTAATATGTCCTTAACTTTACGTCCAGATTGAATTGTTGCTTGAACACCAGATACAAACTTTGCCATAGCACGGTATTCAATTCCTGCACCTGTTGTATCTCTCTTGTATGGATCATATGTTCCAGTTGTATCACCAAGATATTCACAAGCATTGACTGGGTTCTCAAAACGAGCACCATATACTGTACCAACAACTGGTTTGAGTAAAATCTTCTGAGGAACTAACTTACGAGTATCGTCAGTTCTTGTTTTCATTACAAATCCATTGATTGGATCTCTTGCATTCTCAAGATACTTAGGAATAACAAGACGAAGTTTGTATGTTCTTTCATCCTTATCACGATCATCTGTAAGACGTTGATACCACATATCAGTAGATCTCTGTCTATCAGAGTAATCACTCTGATTAAGTCTCCAGAATATATTATCTGTAGGAGTGGTTTGTGCACCAGTTACTTCATCCTTACAATTAATAAACCACTTACCCTCTGGTGATGCAGCACTAGCAAAACCAGGATCATACTGCATTGGTGAACGACGTTTGTTACCAAATAGATTGAATACAACGCCAGTCTGTCCTGCACCAAATGTAATTGGGTTTACATTGTTGATTGCATCTGCCTTTGTCTTATGTAATGTGACTACCTTATTGTTCTGGTAACGAGTAAAGAATTCAACTTTAGGATTAATTCTACCAAAGTTTGCATCATTACTATTTGTGACTGCAACCTGTGGATCATTAGCATATGCTGTTGATACTAGAGGTAACACACCACCTTCAATTGCTCTGATAAATGCTTTCTGAGCTGTGGTTGAGTTAGATGGTATATCAAAGATGTGTGCCACATCAGTCATAATACCAGCATTAACTGTATTTGTTAGTGATGCTTTGTAGTTGTGTAGATCATATGAATCATCAATTACAAATTGATAAAGATCAATCTCAACATCCTTATCAATTGCATCAGTTTCAGATGCGTAGATGTAAATACCAGCAGCAGCATTTTCTTTAGATGTTGCAAGCATTAATCTTGTTTGATCGTTACCATCAAAGAATGTTGTTGAACCATAGTTTTCTGGTTCGGTTCTTCTGCCAGGTGTAATTACATAGTATGTTCTGTTAGTTTCAAATCCGTTAGGTAATCTAACAAGACGCTTGTCAACATCAACATATCTACCTGTTGTCTGATCAAAGCGAGGGCGTGGTACAAGTCTGACTGGTGTACCAGTTTCAAAGTCATGTGGGTTTGAAGGACCTGCACCAGTAACGTCAATCGTAAACACTGTTGCTCTGGATGCAAGAAGTGCAGTGTTGACTGTCTGTTCTTGTCTAGTAACTGTGCCAAGACCACTATTAATAATAGTAGTAATGTTACCAACTAATGTTTCAATAGCATTTGCTGTTCCTGCACACTCTCTACTTGATGCTGATGTAGTTGTGTCTTGAATAACATCAGGATTACTTGACTCAGGTCCTACAGTTACAGTTGTAGGTAATGTGTCAGCCCAAATACCTCTCTCATACACAAAGTATAGTTCTGTTGTTGTACTTGTTTGTAAGGCGTTGACTGTGTTACCTTCATTCAATCTAGAACCATTAACACCAAGTTCAATTTGTGTGTTACTTACAATTCTCTTAACATATGTTCCTGATGGTATGTTAGTAACTAACTGTGTAGAACTATCCTGTAACAGTCCATTGACATATGCAGGATTTACTGGATCAGTGTCGTCATATTCCTTGACACTCATACCAATAATAATACCACGGGTATCATTGACATCAACGATAGCAGAACCACTAGTTGTTGAACAATTATATGCAAGAACATCAAAGTTTCTCATGGCAGCAGTTGCCATCTCACCAACATAGTTCCATGCGTCTAGTGTCTCTGTCTTCTCCCCGTCAATATATTCTAGACTGTTACCAACGTAGTATGCTTCACCAGCCTGTATACTGTTGATGTTACCACCAACTCTAAGGTCATTAACAATAGCATCAACGATGTATGTGACATCACGGAAACACTTGGATGCTTCGTTATTGATTGTAAAGTCACCTGTATTGAGTGGAGGTAGACCAGCAAGAGTCTTTCCATTGATTGCATCATTTAGAATATCAAATAGAGTTTCAATAGATGAACGAACATTAGCACAATCCCACTCACCATTGCTTAGTGGAGGTAGACTATTCAAATTACCATCATTAATGGTATTGCAAAGAATATCAATTAAAGCATTGACTGTTGCACAAACATCAGAGCAATTACCATCCTGATATGCAGATGGTCTGTACTTACCAGCAGATCTAGGATATGCATGAGTTGTCTTGTTCTGATCTTTAGTACATGTAAAGATGAGTGACTCTTCCTTAAGTCTGATTGATGTACCTGTTGGTAAACTGTGGTTACCGATAGTTAATGCAAGAGTTCCTGTTGCATAATCATATACTGCATTAGATACATTCCAGTTAACTAATGGTGACTGACCAACATTGACTGTAATACTATAAGTTGTAACAGCAGTTGGGTTTACATTCTGACCAGATATAGGATCAGAAGTACGAGGATATGTCTTGGTGCTTGCATTGCTATCCATTCCACAAGTAAACGATAGTGAATTAGCAGCAATTGATATTAAATCACTTGTGGTTACGCCATGTGCTGATCCAAAATACAATACCATGTCACCAGTTACAGCATTGTATGTTGCATTGACTGGAGTCTTATCACTACCATTTACTACACTGACTGCATTAGCATTAGCACTCACAAATGTATGATCGTAGTTACCACCAGATATGACTGCACCACCAACAGCAGCAACAAATGTATGTGCGTCTTGATCTTGTGATGATGTCTGTCCGACATTAACTGTAATAGAAGTTTGAGTTGTTGATATAATATTGAGTGCTGTGTTCCATGCTGGATCAGGACCGTCTTGTGTTGTTCTTTGAATACCATCAAGGTTACCAACACCACTGTCATTACCTATTGCCTGTATGATGATACCCATCAATGTGTCAACAGCAGCAACAGCTGAACCACACTTAGGTAGTAGTTCTTCTTCATCCCAGTCATCTACAATTGTATTGTCAATGATCTGTGTTAAGTTGTTACCAGATGAAACAGTTACTGCTTCATTCTTGATAACTTGCATTGCAACATTCTTAACTTCTTGGAATACTTTTGCAACTTCGTCTCTCTCTACATCTTGAATGATCTGTGGATATGTCTTACCATTAAAGTCATTAGTGATATAACCCTTAGCAACAGAGTATGTCTTATAGTTTCCACCAAACTTAACATCCCACATTACCTCACGCAATACGTCATAGATATCATCTAAACAATCTTGTTCTGTATTTCCTGCAGATGGTGTGTATGATGGATATGCTGCCTTCATTCTTTCATATGCTTCTTTAGCAATGAATAACTGGTTAGATATAACCATATCATGTGCATCACATTCAATGTCTCCAACAATAGGAGGATCACCAATAGTGTCAAGTGTAATGTTTAGATCACGATCATAGTATTGGTTGTTCAATGCACGTTGCATTAAATCTTCTGCACGTTTGAATGCTGTGATTGCTGGTGCTTGTTCATTGTCCACACCATTAGAAATAAGCTGGTTACCCTTGAAGTATTCTTTTGTAACAGAAATACTAAACTCGTTACCACCAAACCAGAGGTCTTGTGCTACAGCATCAACAACAATACCCAAGTCTCTGCGACACTTAGCTTCGCCAGGTATCAATGTTCCAGCATTAACTGGTTGGTTCCAGATACCACCTGTGATGTTACCATTTGCGATAGCGTCAGTAACTATAGTTCCAAGTGAATCAATTGCAGACTGTACATCTGAACATGCACTTGAACTTGTTCTACTTGTGATTGCTGAGTTCTGTTTTCTAACTGCATTAGTTGTAGCAGATACAAATGTATGAACATAGTTACCACCAGATATAACAGCTCCAGATGTTGCTGATACAAATGTATGTGGATCAGTGTTTGTAGATGGTACGTTCTGTAATACTTGAAGTGTAATTGTAGTTTGAGTTACTGACTGAATGTTAATTGCAGTATCATAGAATGGGTCATTACCATTGGATCTAGGATATGATTTCTCTGCAGCAGCACCTGTAGCACCGTTATATCCACAACTAAATGTCAATGAGTTAGGTGCTAACTTAATACTTGTACCAGCAGTCAAACTATGATTACCGATTTCTAAAACCATCAATCCTGTATTAGGATCATATGTTGTTCCTGTAGTTGGTGTGTATGTTACTAAAGGTGATGTGCCTACGTTAACTTCAAATGTGTCATCAGTTTTATTTGCAACAGTTAACCATGTATTGAATGATGGGTCAGTTGATCTTGGATATGACTTATTAGAAGTATTGCCATCCATTGTGCATGATAACACTAATGAATTTTCTAAGAACTTAATCTTATCTCCGTTGGCAAGACCGTGACCTGTAATAGTTGTTACTAGAGTTCCAGTAGATGCATCATATGTGACGTCAGTAGGAGTTCCTACATCAGTTTGTGAACCAGCAAATGTGGATCCACCTTCTGTTACTGTTAAATCTTTATAGTACAACTGGTTAGTGATTGCCTTCTTCATTTCGTTGAGGGCAGTGTTGTATGCAGTTATACTTTCTGACTCTTCACCCTGCAGACCATTTGGTAATGGTGTAGTTGCGTTGGTGAAGTATTGTTCTGTGTATTCTCTGGTATGCTTGTTACCTTCGTGATACATGTCAACTGAGATAGCATCAATGAAGTATCCCAAGTCACGA
>Ga0163179_10000661_pt1 | contig 24477 bp, 35 predicted proteins | sample AtlANTMetagenome_FD_109643 | JGI IMG/M metagenome (GOLD analysis project Ga0163179, IMG submission 109643) | Marine eukaryotic phytoplankton communities from the Atlantic Ocean - Atlantic ANT 2 Metagenome | ecosystem: Environmental > Aquatic > Marine > Oceanic | place: North Atlantic Ocean...
AATGTTAAATGGATAAAGTAAAAAATGACTATGAATATTCTCGTGATACTTATTATGAGATACTAGAAAAAGGTAAAGAATCTATGGAATTAATGATTGAAGTTGCTCGTGAATCTGAGCATCCTCGAGCATTTGAAGTATTGTCTAATATGATGAAAAATATGGCAGACATAAATGATAAACTAATGGATTTAAATAAAAAAAATAGGGATATTAATCAAGAAGACGTGAAACAAATTACTACTAATAATAATGTTTTTCTCGGGTCAACCGCTGATTTACAGAAATTATTGAAAAATAATGAAGACCTTTTAGATGTCACTCCTGAACGAAGTTGAAACATACGGAGGAAATCCTAATGTTAAAAGAGATGGGGTACTTCAAGAATGGAATCGTGAGGATGTAAAAATTTATGCACGTTGCATGAATGATCCTATATATTTTGCAGAAAATTATTGTAAAGTCATTTCACTTGATAAGGGTTTAGTTCCTTTTAAACTATATCCATATCAGAAAAAAATGTTCGAACATTTTAAGGAGCATAGGTTTAATGTCGTTCTCGCATGTCGTCAATCTGGTAAATCAATATCAGCATGTGCATATCTCCTCTGGTACGCACTCTTTAACGCCGAAAAAACAGTCGCTGTTCTCGCGAATAAAGGTGCAACTGCTAGGGAAATGTTGTCTAGAGTCACGCTCATGTTGGAAAACATTCCATTCTTTTTACAACCGGGTAATAAATCTCTTAATAAAGGTTCCCTTGAGTTTTCAAATAATTCTCGTATCCTCGCTGCTGCTACTTCCGGCAGTTCTATTCGTGGTCTTTCTGTTAATTTACTTTACTTAGACGAATTTGCATTTGTGGAGAAAGCTAGTGAGTTCTATACATCAACATACCCAGTTGTCTCAGCTGGAAAAGATACAAAAATTATCGTCACGTCGACTGCGAATGGCATTGGTAATACATTCTATCAAATATGGCAAGGAGCAACACAAGGAATTAATGAATTCACTTCATTCAGAGTTGATTGGTGGGACGTGCCCGGGCGAGATGAAAGCTGGAAAAATACAACAATCGCGAATACCAGTCAATTACAGTTTGATCAAGAATTCGGTAATACATTTTTTGGCACCGGTGATACGCTTATTAATGCTGAAACGTTAATGAGTCTTAGGGCACTTAATCCTACTAGAACATTAGAAGGTGGTAACTTATTAATTTATGAAGAAACAGAAAAAAACCATGAATATATCATGTGTGTAGATGTTTCGAAGGGAAGAGGACAGGATTATTCTACTTTTACTTTGATCGATATTAGCCGTCGCCCATTCAAACAGGTAGCTGTGTATCGCAATAACACTATCTCTCCAATACTCTTCCCAAATATTATTTATAAATACGCAAATATCTACAATAAAGCTTATGTAGTTATTGAGTCAAATGATCAAGGATCTGTAGTATGCAATGGGTTATACCATGATATGGAATATGAAAACGTTCATTTAGAATCGGCTATTAAAGCAAATAAAATTGGTATAGAAATAACTAGAAAGACAAAGCGATTAGGTTGTTCTGCTGCAAAAGATTTGCTTGAAACAAAAAAATTAGAAATAGTAGATGAAAATACTATATTAGAAGTATCTACCTTTGAAGCAAAAGGACAATCATATGAGGCAAGTGATGGGAATCATGATGATTTAGTTATGAATTTAGTTATGTTTGGTTATTTTGTTTCAACTCAATACTTTTCAGATATGACAAATATCAACTTAAAACAAATGTTATTTAATAATAAAATGAAAGAAATAGATGATGATATTGTTCCTTTTGGAGTATTTGATGACGGAAGTGAATATATTGCTTCATTAGAAGAAGATGATCCTAAAAGGCCATGGGCAGTAGAATATGACCCTAATTTTTAATTTATATAAATAATGGTATAATTGAAGATAACCGTATTATGAAAACATATAATTAGTAACCGAAAAGGAAAAGAAATGGCACTTTTTACACCGTCCGAATCTCCTGCGGTTGTCGTCAAAGAAATAGATCTGACTGGTGGAGTACCCAATGTCCAGTCTACTACTGGCGCTATTGCTGGAAATTTTAGATGGGGTCCCGTTGAAGAGCGAAAAATTATAGCCAACGAAACTGAGTTGGTAAGTACTTTTGCTTCACCGGATTCCGTAAATACTGTCGATTTCCATACTGCTTCCTATTTCCTAAAATACTCTAATAGCTTACAAGTTGTTAGAGCAGCTACGTCTGATGCCAAAAATGCTTTTTCTTCTACTAAAGCAACGGCGACTACAGGCGGAGAAATTATTGCCGGAGATAGTAATTCAGGTGGATTAGGCACACCTGCTATTGCTAATACTACAGATAGTGCTGGCGGTTTGGCACTAACTAGAATAGCACAAGCAACAACAAATCATAATGGTCAAACCATATTAGTTAAAAATGAAGCTAGTTGGGAAGCTTTAAAAAGTGGTTTAGCTGATATTAGTCATGATCCTATAGTTAAAGGAGATTCAAACGGAAGTGGAACTTTCGATTGGGATTCTGCTACAAGTAATGGTCAAGGCGGAAATAATACTTTTATTGCAAAATATCCCGGTGCAATAGGATCTAGTTTAGCAGTTTCAATATGTCCTGCAAATGCTACTGCGTGGACTGGTTGGGGATATAAAGATCAATTTGATGGACAGCCTGGAACATCAGATTATGTAAAAGATAATCCAGGAACAGCAGCTGGAGACGAAAGTCATATTGCAGTTATTGATAAACTTGGAATTATATCAGGTACAGTAAATAAAGTACTTGAAACATTTCCTTTTGTTTCAGTAGTTTCTGGTGCAACAAATGCTGATGGAACTACGAATTATGCAGTGGATTTAGTTAATACAAATTCAAAATATGTTTGGATGGTGAATTGGGACTCTGATTTCAGAATGAATAGTGCTGGAGCGACTATAGCTGATAGTAGTAATGTACAATGGACTAAAAACTTAACTAGCACATCTGAACATTCATTCATAGGTGGTGCTAATTCAAAAGCTCTTACTGCTTCTGAATATGCAACTGGTCATGATCTTTTTGAAGATAAAGATCAAGTTGAAGTCGACTTCTTAATAGCTCCTGGTATGAATAACGCAACATGGGCAACACCAGTTAACGATTTAGTTGCTACTGCTGAAGCTCGTAAAGATTGTGTTGTAACATCATCTCCTCCAAGAGATAAAGTTGTAAACGTAGTAGATACTTCTACTATTGTAACAGATACAGTTACAGCAGCAAATGCAGTATCTAAACGATCATCATACCACATAATGGATAATAATTATCTTAAAGTGTATGACAAATATAACGATCAGTATATCCATATTCCAGCCGCATCTTCTACAGCGGGTCTTATGGCCATGACTGATAGGAATAGAGCCCCTTGGTTCTCTCCTGCAGGTGCAAGACGAGGTGGATATTTAGGTATTACTTCACTTGCTTATTCTCCAACTAAAGGACAAAGAGATACACTCTATAAAGTAAGTGTAAATCCGATAGCAAATATTCCTGGTCAAGGATCATTGTTATTTGGTGATAAAACTATGCTTAATAGATCTTCAGCTTTCGACAGAATTAATGTTAGAAGGTTATTCTTAGTCTTAGAAAGAGCTATTGCAAGAGCAGCCGAACAAGTTCTATTCGAGTTCAACGACGAATTCACTAGAGCAGAATTTGTTAATATCATCGAACCAGTACTAAGAGAAGTAAAGGGTAGAAGAGGTATTACCGATTTCCGTGTAGTAGCTGATGAAACTAATAATACTGCAGCAGTTATTGATCGAAATGAATTTATTGCAAACATCTTCATCAAACCGGCAAGGTCCATTAATTACGTCACTCTTAACTTTGTGGCAGTAAGAACCGGAGTCGACTTTGAAGAAGTAGTTGGCACGGTATAGGAGATAGAAAATGGCAGTACTAGGCGTAGATGATTTTAAATCAAAGCTAAAAGGTGGAGGCGCTCGTCCCAATCTTTTTAAAGCCACTATTAACTTTCCGGCATATGCGGATGGTGATCCTGAACTAACATCTTTTATGTGTGAAGCAGCACAACTTCCAGGATCTACAATGGGAACTATTATTATCCCATTTAGAGGAAGACAATTAAAGATGGCCGGTGACAGAACATTTGCAGAATGGACAATTACATGTATCAATGATACAGATTTCGCAATTCGAAATTCAATGGAAAGATGGATGAATGGTATTAATGCTCACTCAGCAAATACTGGTTTATCTACTCCGCTTCAATATGAAGCAGATTTAAAAGTGGAACAGTTAGATAGAGAAGGTACTTCGATAAAAGAATATATCTTTAGGGGATCATTTCCTACAGATATAAGTCCTATCGATTTAAACTACGGTACAAATGATGATATTGAAAGGTTTACAACAACCTTTGCATATCAGTACTTCGATAGTAAATTACCTGACACTACAACTTAAATAAATAGAATGGAAGGCAGTTAAATGCTGCCTTCCATAATTATAATTTTTTAGGGTTTTTAATATGGCAGAAAACGATAGAAGTATTACATTATTTGGATTTGAAATAAAAAGGAAAGGCACCGCTAAAGGTGATAAGCTTCCTTCTATTGTACCTCCAAGAGACGATGACGGAGCTGGTTATGTAACAGCTTCAGGTACTCATTATGGTCAATACTTAAATATTGATGGTGATGACTCCAAAGATAATCATCAACTTATTATGAAATATAGAGGATGTTCAATGCATCCTGAAGTTGATATGGCAATTGAAGATATTTGTGGTGAAACAATTGCTATGAGTGAAATGGAACAGCCAGTTGATGTTAATATGGATCAATTGGAACAACCAGATAATATCAAAAAAGCAATTAAAGAAGAATTCGATGGCATTGTCGCTATGCTAGATTTTAAAGACAATGGCCATGATATTTTTAGACGATGGTACATAGATGGTAGATTATATCATCATCTAGTAGTAAATGAAGCTCAGTTAAAAGCAGGCATTCAGGAAATACGTCCTATTGATTCTGCAAAAATTCGTAAAGTAAAACAAATTAAGAAGAAAAAAGATCCTAAGACTGGTGCAAATCTAGTTGAGAATGTAGACGAATACTATATCTATCAAGAAAAGCCAGGGCAACAAACTGCCGGTGTAAAAATGAGTCTAGACGCTGTCAGTTATGTCACGTCTGGTTTATTAGATGAAACAAGAAAAAAGGTTGTTTCTTATTTACACGGTGCTATTAAACCAATAAACCAATTAAGAATGATGGAGGACTCATTAGTCATCTATCGCCTAGCGCGTGCACCTGAAAGACGTATGTTTTATATAGATGTTGGTAACTTACCAAGAGGTAAGGCAGAACAATATATGAAAGATATTATGTCTAAGTATCGAAATAAATTAGTATATGATGCTAAGACTGGTGAGATAAGAGATGATCGTAAACATCAATCACTCTTAGAAGATTTTTGGTTGCCACGAAGAGAAGGTGGTAGAGGTACTGAAATACAAACATTACCTGGTGGAGAAAATCTAGGACAGATTGATGATATTGTTTATTTTCAAAAGAGAATGTATAGAGCGCTTAAAGTGCCTATTAATCGTATAGAGCCAGAACAACAATTTAGTTTAGGACGATCTACAGAAATATCTAGAGATGAACTTAAATTTCAGAAGTTTATTGATAGGCTAAGAAGAAAATTTGCAGATTTATTTACAGGTATATTAAAAACTCAATTAATTTTAAAAGGTATTATAACTGAAGAAGACTGGGATAAAATTAAAAATGATATTGTTGTCGACTTTATTAGAGATAACCATTTTACAGAACTAAAAGATTCTGAACTTCTTAGAGAAAGAGTTCAAACATTAGATCTATTACAGAACTATGTTGGAGAATTCTTCTCAAAAGAATGGATATTTAAGAATGTATTAACATTAGATGATGAAGAAATTAAGCGAATGAAAAAAGAAATTGATGGTGAGAAAAAAGCAGGTGAAATAGAAGACGGAGATAGTGAAGAAGAACAGGAAGCACCACCTCCACCCCCACCTAATGGAGCTGCTAATGGGCAGCAACATAGTATAGACATTAATGTAAATGGAAATGGAAAAGGAAATTAATATGGCAGAAATGACAAGCGATTTAATTAAACATGCTCTAGATCAGGACTATAATAAAGCTAATGAAATATTTGGCGAAATAATGAGTGCTAAAATGAATGACATGTTAGATCAAGAAAAAATATCTATGGCTGACAAAATATATAATGATGTTGGTCCAGATCAACTGGAGCTCGATTTAGGAGACCAGGATGATGCAGATACGGAAGAGGCGGAGGCGGCCAGTGAACCCGTTGCAGATACCGAGTCGGGGGACGAGGAAGTTCAAGCTGAAACGGAAGAGTCCGGTGAAGTACTGGATGACGAAGTGGAATCATCATCAGAGGACGATAACGAAGAGGAACGAGAAGGGTGATGAGTACCAAAGCGTAGAACATTATAAAGTTCTAGTCGTTCTAGATAAGTAGAAATTTAAATTTATATAAATAATAGTTAGACAAATTAAATGAAAAGATTTAGTTCTTTAAGAAAAAAAGAAAAAATTAGTGGTACAAAAAAGTCCATTATGGGAGTTAAGATAATCATTTCCCCTAAGCAAGGGAAAAGAGATTTGTATATCGATGGCGACTATCTAGATTCTTATAGAACTGAAAGAGAAGCTATTAAAGCAGCGGAAACTTATATTAAACAATATAAAGGTATGAAATGAAACTTATAGCAGAATACACAGATAATAATTTAGAAGTTCTTACTGAAGCCAAAAAAGATGGAGGTAAGAAATATTCAATTGAAGGTGTGTTCATGTCCGCTGAACAAAAAAATAGGAATGGTAGGATATACCCTAAGAATGTTATGGAAGGTGCTGTAACAAAGTACACTGACGAACAAGTTTCAAAGGGTAGAGCAGTTGGTGAATTGAATCACCCTGAAGGTCCTACTGTAAACCTTGATAAGGTTTCGCACAAGATTGAATCCCTGAAATGGTCAGGTAACAATGTTGTGGGAAAAGCCACAGTTTTGGATACTCCAATGGGACAGATCGTACAAGGTCTACTCGAAGGCGGTGTTCAACTGGGCGTTTCGACTCGTGGTATGGGAAGCTTACAGCGCAATAATAACGCAATGGTCGTCAAAGACGATTTTATTCTTAATGCGGTAGATATCGTACAAGATCCAAGTGCACCAAGTGCTTTTGTTAATGGGATAATGGAAGGTGTAGATTGGGTTTGGAATAACGGTGTTATTGAGCCTAGAGCAATTGAACAAATGGAGACTGAAATTAAGACTGCTCCTCGCGCTGATCTCTATGAGACGCAGGTTCGTGAGTTTAAGAATTTCCTCTCGTTGATAAAATCAAAAATAGGGAGTCAATAATGACTGATGAAACTAACGTAACGGATCAGGAAGTTGAACTCAACGAGAATGAAGTTGAAGTTGAAGAAGCTCATGATCTAAAGAATGGCCCCGCTCAAGCCGCTGCTACTAATGATAAAGCAGAAGGTGCTGGTCCATCTGGAAAAAAGCGTAAGGGCGATAAAACGGCAAAAGACTCTATGGGTAAGGTCACTCCTGGTGATCCAGACAAACATTCAAGTAAAGTAGATAACAAAGGTGCTATGCCATTTAAAGAGGCAAGAATGCAAACTAAGTCATCTATGATTAATGCTGCATTTCAGCATATGAATAAAATGTCTAAACAGGAAATGGCTGAACTTTATGGAAAACTTTTCAATGAAGGAACTGAAGAAGGTGAAGCACCTGCTGTAGAAGCAGCGGCTACTCCAGATATTAGTTACGAAGCTGATTTTTCTGCCGATCTTGACGTTTTAGTTGCAGACGAAGCAACATTAAGCGAAGAGTTCAAAGAGAAAGCCGGAACAATCATGGAAGCTGCTATTAAATCTAAGCTAGCTGAAGAGGTTGATCGTCTTGAAACTAAATATAACGAAGAGCTACAGGAAGAAGTTGAATCTACTAAGACCGAATTAGTGGAAAAAGTAGATACATACCTCAACTATGTAGTTGAAAATTGGATGGAAGAAAATAAACTTGCTGTCCAATCAGGTCTCCGTACAGAGATAGCAGAAAAATTCATGAATAACTTGAAAGATTTATTCACTGAATCTTATATCGAAGTACCTGAGTCAAAAGTCGACCTAGTTGACGAATTAGCAGAAACAGTTGAAGATCTTGAGACTAAACTCAATAATACAACTGGCCAAGCTATCGAACTCGCTGAAGAGTTAGAGCAATATAAGCGGAACGAAGTAATTCGTGAAGCATCAAAAGATCTTGCTGAGACTCAAATCGAAAAACTTAAAGGTTTAGTCGAAAATATTGATTTCGAAAATGAAGAAACTTTCTCTAAGAAAGTAGCTACAGTTAAGGAATCTTATTTCAATAAGCCTAAATCCCAATCTGCAGAAATGGATGCAATTGAAGAAGAAGCTACAGTAACAGCTGAAGGTTCAATGGCTCAATACATCTCTGCATTAAAGAAAACTAAATAGTAGAGAGAGGATCCAAATGGATATCGCATACGATAAATTAGTCGAAAAATGGGCCCCAGTTCTTAATGAAGAATCTGCGGGTGCTATTCAAGACCCTCATAGAAAAGCAGTAACTGCTGCTATTCTTGAAAACCAAGAAGTTGCTCTACGAGAAGAAGGAATGCTTACAGAAGCTGCACCAACAAATAGCACTTCTGCAGCAGCGAACTGGAATCCGGTTCTTATCGCTCTCGTAAGGCGCGCAATGCCTAATCTTATGGCCTATGATGTTTGCGGCGTACAGCCAATGACAGGCCCAACTGGCTTGATCTTTGCAATGAGATCACGTTATAAATCAACACGTGGTGGAGCTACTGCAGAAGATGAAGCACTATTCGATGAAGCAGTAACCAGTTATTCTGGTGACTCATCTGTAACTCACAATACTGCTGCTGGTCCTTCAGGACTTACAGGTATTGACTCAGCTGCTCAAGACTCAAATCTTGATGATCAGCGTGTTACAAATGGCACTGGTGGCGGAATGCCAACAGGTGATGCTGAAGGTTTAGGTTCAACTGGAGTTGATCCTGCATCAGCATTTGCTGAAATGGGATTCACCATTGAGAAAGCTACTGTGACTGCGAAGTCTAGAGCACTCAAAGCAGAATACAGCTTAGAATTAGCACAAGACTTGAAAGCAATTCATGGTCTTGACGCTGAAACTGAGTTGGCAAATATTCTGTCAACTGAGATTATGGCTGAAATTAACCGTGAGGTTATTCGAACCATTAACTCACAAGCTAAGACTGGTGCACTTCAGTCCAACACAGCTATCAACGGTATCTTTAATATCCAAACAGATGCAGATGGTCGTTGGTCAGTTGAGAAGTTCAAAGGACTTATCCTTCAAATTGAAAGAGAGTCTAATGTAATCGCAAAAGAAACTCGTAGAGGTAAAGGTAACTTTATGATCTGCTCTTCTGATGTGGCTTCTGCACTTTCCGCAGCTGGTATGTTGGATTATACTCCAGCACTATCAACTAACCTAAATGTTGATGACACAGGTAATACATTTGCAGGTGTTATGAACGGTAGGACTAAGGTTTATATCGATCCTTATGCAGTATCAGATTATTGTACTGTTGGATATAAAGGTACTAATCCTTATGACGCAGGTGTCTTCTATTGCCCATACGTACCACTAACTATGGTCCGTGCAGTAGGGGAAGATACATTTCAACCAAAAATCGGCTTTAAGACTCGATATGGAATGGTATCTAATCCTTTCGTTGATGTTGGTAGTATGTCTGGACGTGATGGTCTTGCAGCAGTTAAGACTAACCAGTACTACAGGATCTTCCGAGTGGATAATATTCTCGGAGCATAATAACTACAACATATTCCGTTTAACTAGAGGGGACTTCGGTTCCCTCTTTTTTTATATAAATAGTACTGTCAATTTTTTGACTATTGTTACTGTCAAATAATAGTACGTGTCAATTTTTTGTAAGAGGGATAAATAATAGTATGGCCACTAAATTAAATGAAAACTCAGAAGTAGCTTTACCGCTAAGAAATATCATTAGTATAATTGGTGCTGTTGCAGTAGCTACTTGGGCTTATTTTGGTATTATTGAAAGATTAAATCAGATTGAAACTAATATAACATTAATGAATACCGATTTAGAAAAGAATACAGAATTTAGGATTAAATGGCCAAGAGGAGAAATGGGGAGTTTACCTGCAGATAGTGAACAGTTTATGTTAATTGAACACTTAGCAGGAGAATTAGAAAGTTTATCAACAGATATAGAAAGTGGAAATGCTCCTTACGATCAACAACAAAAACTTACTCTAGATTTCTATGAAAAACGAATTAGTAAATTAGAAGATAAATTAGAGGAATTGCGTAACGGAGATTAAGCAATGATAGAAATATTTAAAGGATTTATATTATTTCTATTTGTAGATGGAACACCATTGGAATATACACCAAAAGATGGTTTAAGCGATTGTTTAAAAACAAAAAGAGAAATTGTAAGAAATACTGGAGCATCACCAAATAGATATTCATGTGCTAAAGGTGAAATAAAGATGCAAGAAATTAATGGACAATTTCATCCTATTGAACTTATTAAAAAAGACTAAAACACATGGAACAGCTGCAGCTTATTGTAAGTCTATGGCCTATAGCTATAGGCTTTATAACTCTTGTTATTGTTTTAGCGAAAATGCATTCTGCCATAGAAATTTTAAATGAAAAAGTTAAAGTATTATTTGAACTGTATAATAACTTCAGAAATAAAGATAAATAAGATATAAATAGTAGTATGAATGAAGGCTATACAGAATACGGTTATAGAGGTCTTGAAGAAATTAAAAGACTGGAAGAGAAGATTGTTGAATTGAAAAAAGAAATAGAAGAATTGAGAAACAGCAGTTATAACTATTGGATGAAAGAAAAGAATGGCGACACTAACAAGTAATATAAATTATTTACAACCTACTTCGTTTAAGATTACGATTGATAGAAAGAACTTTCCTAATTTAGAATTCTTCTGTCAAGACTTCACGCATCCTGGTATGATTATGAATGCAGTGGAACAACCTTTTCGTAAGTTAGCATCAGTTCCTTTTGTTGGAGATAAACTAACTTTTAATGAATTATTAGCAAATATTATCTTAGATGAAAATATGAATGCATATGATGAAATGTATCAATGGATGCGTAGGAATCTAGACCATAATGAAGTATCTCAATTAGATGCTGATTTAGCAGCAAAGAGACCTCCCACTATGTCAGATATTACTTTATCAATTTTGTCAAGTCATAATAATACCACTAAGAAAGTTAGATATATAGATTGTATGCCAGTTGCTTTAACAGATATTCAATTTCAATCTACAGCATCTGGAACAGAATTTATTACATTTGGAGCATCATTTAGATTTAGTTATTTTGAATTAGTATAGGATATATTATGGATTTGAAAAGTATACTTGCCATGTGGCAAGAAGACTGTAAAATTGATCAACACAGTTTAGATAAGACCTCAAGAGATACACCTCTCTTACACGCCAAATATTTGGAACTTCTCTCCACACATAAGCTACAGTTAAAACGAGCTGAGTTTAGTCAAAAAACTCTCTTAAAACAAAAGTGGTTATATTATAATGGAAAGATGAATGAAAAAGAATTAACAGATTTAGGATGGGAAGCAGATCCATTTGATGGATTAAAAGTATTAAAAGGTGAAATGGAATATTATTATGATGCTGATCCTGAAATACAAAAATCAGAGGAGAAAATACAATACTTCAAAACAGTAATAGATACTCTAACAGAGATTATAAACAATTTAAATTGGCGACACCAAACAATAAGTAATATTATAAAATGGAAACAATTCGAGTCCGGAAGTTAAACGAAGCTAATTTACACATTCAGTGTGAAAGTGGAGCAGCTGCAGAATTAAGAGAGTTTTTCTCTTTCTATGTTCCTGGCTATAAATTTATGCCTGCATATAAAAATAGAATGTGGGACGGGAAAATTAGATTATTTAATGCTCAGACTGGAGAACTTCCTGCTGGTTTATATTTTCACTTAAATGAATTTACACGTAATAGGGGTTATCTTGTAAAATTAGAAAAAACTGATTATGGATTACCTGATGATGAGAATGAAATAGATCCTAATAAAATATTTGATTGGATTGATAAATTAGAATTACCATTCAAAATAAGAGATTATCAGTTTGATGCTATATGTCATGGTTTACATAAAAGAAGAGGTATATTAATATCTCCAACAGGATCTGGGAAATCTTTAATAATATATTGTATTGTTAAATATTGGCTATGGCAGAGAATGAGGAGAAATAAAAAAGCGCTTATCATTGTGCCTACTACATCATTAGTTGAACAAATGCATGATGATTTTAGACAATACGGCGAAGTCAAAGAAAATATGCATAGGATATATTCTGGTAAAGATAAAAAATTTAATGGTATACAAATATGTATAAGTACTTGGCAATCGATATATAAATTACCAAAAGCATGGTTTGATCAGTTTGAATGTGTTATTGGTGATGAATGTCATGGATTTAAATCAAAGTCATTGACCTCTATTATGAATAAATTGAGTGAAGCGAGTTATAGATTTGGAACTACTGGAACTTTAGATGGGACACAAACCCATGAATTAGTACTCCAAGGGTTATTTGGTAAAATACACAGAGTTACTACTACAAAGGATTTGCAAGATAAAGATACATTAGCTGATTTAAATATTTCTAGGATTGAATTAAAACACTCAGAAAAATTTGACGGTAAAACATATCAAGAAGAAATTGATTGGATTATTTGTCATCAAAAAAGAAATGCATTCATTCGTAATTTAGCTTTATCTTTAGAAGGAAATACATTAGTTCTTTATAATAGAGTAGAAGATCATGGGCAACCGTTATATAGACTTATAAAGGAAAAAGCAGATGAAAATAGATATGTATTTTTTATCTCAGGTCAAGTTGATACTATGGAACGCGAAGAAATTAGAAAGATAGTGGATAAACAAAAAAATGGTATCATTGTTGCTTCCTTGGGCACTTTCAGTACTGGTATTAACATACGCAATTTGCATAATATTATATTTGCATCGCCTAGTAAATCTCAGATTAGAGTCTTACAAAGTATTGGTCGAGGCCTCCGAAAAAGCGAGAACGGGAAGGCAACGGAGTTATATGATATTATAGATAATATAAATGGAAGAAATTTTGCAGTACTTCATGGTGAAGAAAGATTAAAGATTTACAAGAAAGAGAGTTTTAAAGTGAAATCACATAAGGTAAAATTATGACTGAGTCAAGAATTAAACAATTTAAACTAACAAACAACGACGAAATTATATGTGAAGTTGTAGAGTGGCATGACGAAAAAGATCATGACGCATCTATCGTTGTTCGTTCATGTATGAAAGTTATCCTTATGGAAGATTTTTCTCGTGGAGTTAGATTCTATGCTTTTAGGCCTTGGTTCACATTTGATCATGATCCTTCCACTTTACAAATTTTAAATGCTAGTCATGTTTTAGGAGAAGCTAATCCTTCTATAGAATTATTAAAGCATTATGCTAAATCAATATTAACAGTTAAAGAAAATAAAAAATCCGGATCTAAAATAGATTTAAATATGGATTCAGTAGCAGAAAAATTAGAAACATTAAATGATGATCAATTTGAAAGATTTATGACAGATGTTATTTATGGAGATTCCGACGAACCGTCGAATATTATTACATTTCCTAAAGGCAAATTACACTAGATATCCCTGCCCCACCAGATCTAATAGATCTATTATACCACATTTCTCGCAAATGTACAACGTTTTATGCGCTATTTTCAATATATTTTTTCACTTAAGTTATAAAAATAATAGTGTACAAACTAACAAAAATTTAATATAATATACTTAAAGGAGTTAATAATGGCTAAAAGAAAAAGTATTCATTACGTTAATAATGCTGATTTTTCTCAAGCTGTAGTAGATTATGTTACTATAACAGATACTGCCAAAACTAAGAATGAGACTATACCTAATGTTCCCGATTATATAGCAACATGTTTTTTAAGAATAGCTGAAGGGCTATCACATAAATCTAATTTTATTCGCTATACTTATCGTGAAGAAATGGTAATGGACGCAGTAGAAAATTGTCTTAAAGCTATAGGTAACTATGATTTACAAGCAGCAACAAGAACAGGAAAACCAAATGCATTTGCTTATTTTACTCAAATAAGTTGGTATGCTTTCTTACGACGAATTGCAAAAGAAAAAAAACAGCAAGATATAAAAATGAAATATTTGACAAGATCAGGTATAGAAAATTTTATGGATCTGTCAGATGATAATACGGCTAATTATGTTGCTGGTGCTTTTGTTGAAACTTTAAGAGATCGTATTGAAAAAGTACGAGGGGCTGATGCTAATTTTAAAGAATTCGCTACAGTAGAAAAGAAAAAGAAAAAAAGAATTAAAACAGTTGATTCAGATCTTACGGAATTTTTACAGTGAAACCAGCATTAGAATTAAATAGCCAAAACTTTTTTATAAAAGGATGGTATACAGATAATTTAGAATTATGTGATAAATTAATAGAACATATAAATGATCCTAATCAAAAAAAATGGACAGGTAAATCTGGATTTAAAGGCGAGCTTGTAGAAAATAAAAATATAAAAGATAGTGTAGATACATATATACCTGAAGAATTGCATAACGAATATTGTAATACAATTTTAAATCCTGCTACTACAGAATATTGTAAATCATTTTATGATGTGTCAATATCTCCTGAATTTAAACTGCAAGAAGGAATTCAAATACAAAAATATGAACCTGGTGGAGGCTTTCATTCATGGCATTGTGAAAATTGGACAGGCTTAAGAAATTTAGTTTTTATGACTTATTTAAATAATGTAATGAATGGTGGAGAAACTGAATGGAAATATCAAAATCTTAGGATTCCTCCTAGAAAAGGATTAACAGTTATATGGCCAACTGATTGGACACATACCCATAGAGGTGCTGCAGCTCCATATGAAACTAAATATGTAACCACTGGTTGGTACGAATATATAGTAGAGGAGGATAAATGATAGATCATTTACAAAGATACATAGGTTATTATTTAGTAGGCCTTTTATTATTACCAATCATATTTGATGATCCAAATGATGATTATAGTATAGGTATATGGATCTTTGCAATATTACTTATTATGTTTATGGTTCCACCTTTTAGTTTTAAAGATAGATTTATGGATATGTTACATAGATTTTATAGTTGGTTATTTCAAATACCATTACGCTGGTTAAGCGAGGCACCAAGATGGGTACAAATTCTTTTCGCAATTACTATAACAATATTATTTGAAGAACTAGTATTTAAACCACTAGGATATACAATTTACCCTTGGAGAATGGACTTTAGTTAATGAAAATTGCTTTGATTAATGATACACATAATGGCGTACGCAATTCATCTGAAATATTTTTAAAAAATGCTCAAACTTTTTATGAAAATATATTTTTTCCAGAATGTGAAAAACACAATATAACACAGATAGTGCATCTAGGTGATTACTATGATCATCGTAAGTTTGTAAACTTTAAAGCACTCAATCACAACCGAAAACACTTCTTGAATGTTTTACGTGATCGTGGGATGTCGATGGATATTATTCCAGGCAATCATGATACTTTTTACAAAAACACAAATGATCTTAATGCATTAAAAGAATGTCTTGGCCATTATATGAATGAAGTCCATATAGTAATGGAACCTACTGTAATGGAATATGGATCTCTTAAATTAGCACTATTACCTTGGATATGTCAAGACAATTATGAAAAGTCTATGGATTTTATTAATAATTGTAAAGCAGATTGGTTAGGTGCTCATTTAGAATTAAATGGTTTTGAAATGATGAGAGGTGTCAAGAATCATCATGGTATGGATAGGAAATTATTTGAAAAATTTGAACTAGTTTTAACAGGACATTATCATGTAGGTTCAAGAGCAGATAATATTTGGTATGTAGGTTCTCAAATGGAATTCTTCTGGTCAGATGCAGGTGATAAGAAGTACTTTCATATTATTGATACTGAAACTAGAGAAATAGAAAAAATACATAATCCTTATAATTTATTTGAAAAAGTCCTTTACAATGACGAAGAAATGGATTATAATAGTTATAGTGTTGACAAATTTGATAATAAGTTTGTTAAAGTTGTAGTGGTAAATAAGAATGATGGATTTACATTTGATAGATTTATTGATAGAATTCAAAATAGAGATATTTATGAATTAAAAATTACAGAAAACTTTAATGAATTTGTAGGAGAAAATGTTGGCGATGAAAATTTGCGTGTTGAAGACACAGCAGAATTAGTAGACGATTATATTGATGGTGTTGATACTGAATTGGATAAAGATAAGATTAAAATTCAAATGCGCGAATTAATGACAGAAGCACAGGCATTAGAAGTAGCATGATGAAATTAAAATTACCAGTTATATTAGGATTTAAGAAGCACCAAATAGAAGAAGGACAAGAAGACGATAATGAAGATACTACTGTAAATATACATACCTTGTATAAACATCGATGGGTATGGTATCATTTAATTTTATGTATTCAAATGATCTTAACCAATATCTTACTTATAGGAATTCTAATAATATTGGCACTTAAATAATGATTTTATTTAAACACGTGAAATGGAAAAATTTCCTTTCAACTGGTAATACATTTACTGAAATAGATCTAATAGCAAATAAATCTACATTAGTTGTGGGTCATAATGGCTCTGGCAAATCAACTATATTAGATGCTATTTCATTTGGGTTGTTTGGTAAACCCCATAGGTCTATTAAAAAAGATCAACTTATTAATTCTATTAACCAAAAATCAACAGTGGTTGAAGTTCTTTTTAGCGTAGGAAAATCAGAATATCGGATCAAAAGAGGTATAAAACCCAATATATTCGAGATTTGGAAAGATGATCAAATGATTAATCAATCCTCTCATGCTAAAGAGTATCAGAAGATCCTCGAGCAAAACATCTTAAAACTCAATCACAAGAGTTTTCACCAAGTTGTTGTATTAGGTTCCTCCTCTTTTATCCCATTTATGCAATTACCTGGTGGGCATAGGCGTGATGTCATTGAGGATCTTCTTGATATTAATGTGTTCTCTAAAATGAACCAATTACTAAAGGAAAAACATTCGTCTTTAAAAGAAAAAATAAAAGATACCAGTTACCGATTAGATATTATTAAAAATAAAATAGAAACACATAACAAATATATTAAAGATGTTAAAGTATTAACAGAACAAAATGTAGCAGTAAAAGAAAAAACTATACAAGAAAGTATAGAACAAATAGAATCCTATAATAAAGAAAATATACAACTCTCATCATACATTGATAATAATTTAAAAAATAATGAAATGAATCTTAAATCACTTCATGATAAAAAGCAATCTTTCTATCAGTATAAAGCTGATTTTGAAAATCAAATGAAAAGAGTTGCTAAAGATGCTAAGTTTTATGAAGACAATAGTAATTGTCCTACATGTGAACAAGAAATTAATTCTGAATTAAGAGATAATAAACTATCTAGCGCACGTAAAAAAGCTAAAAATTTAACTTCAGCTATGACTAAATTAGGTGAAGAAAGCGATAAACTTGAAAATGGAATGAATGCTGCTAATAGTATAGCAGAACAAATTAGAAATAATCAGACTGAATTACATAATAATAATCAAGCGATTGATAGATTACAAAAGGCAATAGAAACTACTAAAGATGATATATCCACTTCAGCTGTAGCAGATCTCAATAAAGCAAAAGAAGATTTAGAAACTTATACTAAAAATAAAGATTCTTTCTTAGAAGAAAAATTAAGTTTAATGGAACAGAATTCTTATAATAATGTTATGAGCGAAATGCTTAAAGATACTGGAATAAAAACTAAAATAATTAAACAGTATTTACCAGTTATAAATAAACTTGTAAATCAATATCTTCAAGTTATGGATTTCTTTGTTTCTTTTACTTTAGATGAAGCATTTCAAGAAACAATAAAATCTAGACATAGAGATGAATTCACATATGATTCATTTTCTGAAGGAGAAAAACAAAGAATAGACTTATCACTTCTTTTTACATGGAGGCATATAGCAAAGTTAAAAAATTCTGTATCAACAAATTTATTGATATTAGATGAAACATTTGATTCGAGCTTAGACCACGAAGGAGTTGAAAATCTATTGAAAATATTATATACATTAGGAGATGATACAAATACTTTTGTTATATCTCACAAAGGCGATATTCTAGAAAATAAATTTGAGCATAAATTAGAATTTAAAAAAGATAAAAATTTTAGTAAGATTGCAGTTTAATGGTTTACAAATTGAATGAAATATGTTATAATATATAAATTAGTAATGGAGCTATATAATGGAACTAAATGAAAAGACTATTGATCTTCTGAAAAACTTTTCAGGGATTAATCCAAACATTATGATACGACAAGGCAATACACTTAGAACAATAAGTGAAGCCCGTAATGTTTTAGCTACAGCATCAGCTGTAGAACAATTTCCAAAAGACTTTGGAATATATGATCTAAATGAATTTATCAGCGTACTTGGATTGGTTGATACCCCAAGTCTTAAATTTGACGAAGAGTATGTAACTATATCTGATTCGTCTGGTAGATCACAAGTTAAATATTTCTTTTCAGCAGAAGAAACTTTAACAACTCCGTCAAAGGATATTACAATGCCTACGACGGATGTATCATTTACTATGACAAGTGATACACTCAATAAGCTCAAACGAGCTGCATCAACATTAGGACATGAAGAAGTATCAATATCAAATAAAGATAATGTTATTAATCTTTCTATTGTTGATAGTAAAAACTCAACATCAAATAGTTATTCAATTGACATTGTTGGTGAGTTCCCTGAAGGTGCAACATTTAATTTTATAATGGGCATCTCTAATCTTAAAATTCTGCCAGGTGACTATAATGTTGAGATCTCTTCAAAAAATATATCTCAATGGTCACATAATGAATTTGATCTTAAATATTGGATTGCTTTAGAAAAATCCTCAACCTACGGAGTATAATATGACGACTGAATCATATAAAACCTTGCGAGATACTGCAAGTAAATCGAGCCGAAGCACAATTGCGGTAATTGATGCTATGACTCAAAGGGGAGCTTTTAAAGGAGAAGAGCTTTCTACTATTGGTCAATTACGTGATCAATGTGTACAAATTATTCAGACTGCCGAACAAATTGAGCAAGAAGAAGCAATGACTGCCCCACCGCCAGTAACAGAAGAAAAACCTACTGATAAAAAATAATAGTTTACATTTCCCGTATTTTGTGATATAATTTTGTTATGGAGGTGTAAATGACTGATTTTTTATGGGTTGAAAAATATAGACCAAAGTTTGTAGCAGATACTATTTTGCCACAAACTTTAAAGACTCAATTGCAATCGATTGTTGATGGTGGTGAGTTACCAAATATGTTATTTACTGGTACTGCAGGTACTGGTAAAACTACAGTTGCTAAAGCATTATGTAATCAATTAAATCTTGATTATATTCTTATTAATGCTTCTGAAGATGGTAATATAGATACTCTTCGTGGTAAAATAAAACAATTTGCTAGCACTGTTTCATTGCAAGGTGGAATAAAAGTAGTTATACTTGATGAGGCTGACTATTTAAATGCTCAGTCAACTCAACCAGCTTTACGTGGATTTATTGAAGAGTTTGCAAACAATTGCCGATTTATTCTTACATGTAACTTTAAGAATCGTATTATAGAACCATTACATTCAAGATGTTCTATATTTGAATTCAATACAAGTAAGAAAGACTTACAACCGTTATGCGCTGAGTTTATGAAACACGCTATTAAACTTTTAGATAATGAGGGTATAGGTTATGATCAACAAGCAGTTGTTGATTTGATAATGAAGCATGCTCCTGATTGGAGAAAGATATTAAATGAACTACAAAAGTTTAGTACTGTTGGATCTATCAGAGTTAATACTACTACTACTCCTGATGCTTTTTCTGATTTGTTACAAAACTTAAAAGACAAAGACTTTAAGAAAATGAGACAATGGGTAGTCAATAATATTGATACTGATGCTTCTGCTATATTTCGTGGAATATATGATAAGATGTATGATAGAGTTGCACCTCAAAGTATTCCTCAAATAGTTTTAATTCTAGCTGACTATCAATATAAAAATGCATTCGTTGCAGATCATGAACTCAACGTAGTTGCATGTCTTACTGAAATTATGGCAAACGTGGAGTTTCAATAATGGAACCATACCATAATAAAGGATTCGGTTGGGCTTTCTTTTGGATAGTTACTATGGGTTTAATATTTCCTTCAATTATTATGTTATCAATAGATGATGGATTTAGCAAATTTTGGAAAATGCGTGGTGGATCAGGAGATTGTTGGGAAAACGCTAAGCATGAACGAGTATGTAAAGGCGAAGTAATTTGTAAATTTGGAAGGAATTTTTGTGAAAAAATTTAGGCTATTTGAGTACGGTGACTTTACTTCTCATGCAGGAAAGCAATTACCTTTTAAAATAGAATGTGATGTATTTGATTCTCAAGATTGGGATACTATAGCAAAGATGGTTATGCTATATCAAACAGTACCATTTTCTCATGCTGAAGGAATTCCAAGAGGTGGAGTTCCATTTGCTGAAGCAATGAATAAATATGCTAGTGGTGATAAAAAAGATATGCCTATGATTTGTGATGATATATGGACAACAGGTACAAGCTTTAAAGATTATATGAAAGAAAATTATCCTCAAGCATTAGCTGGTTGGGGGCATAGATGGGTAGTCTTTCAAAGAGGGCCAAACCAAACTTTAAATGAGTGTAGAGCTCTATTTAAATTACATGGCATATCATGATATACGTATTAATAATGGTAACTGCTTTATCTACTAATAATTATCACGTTGAAGAAGTAGGTGAGTTTGTGTTTAAACCAATGTGTGATAGAGCGGCAAAGGGTCATTCTCTTAGTTATGAAAAAAAACATGCATTCGTCTGTATAGAAAGGAAAGTAAATGCTGATTGAAAACGAGATTAAACTTGACTATAAAGATGTTCTTCTTAAACCTAAAAGATCTACTGCTAGAAGCCGTAAAGAAGTAAATTTATTTAGACGTTTAGAATTTAGAAATGCTAAAGGCACTGATAAAAATTTCTATGGTATTCCTATTATTGCAAGTAATATGGACGGTGTTGGTACATTTGAAATGGCAAGCGTATTACGTGCACAAGGCATTATGACATGTCTCGTTAAGACATATACAGTAAATGAATTGGTTGAATATTTTGATCCGACAAAAGGTGAGTGGTCTCAACAACAACTAGATGCTATATCAAATTATACTATTATGTCTATTGGTGCAACCGACGAAGATATAAATAAATTTAGACAAGTGCAAGAGCTTACTGATGGTAGAGTTAAATACTTGTGTGTTGATGTGGCAAACGGATACACTGAATTCTTTAGTGATTTTATATATGAAATAAGAGTTCAATTTCCCGATTTAATTATTATGGCTGGTAATGTTGTAACTGGAGATATGACATCGGAGTTAATTCTTAATGGTGCAGATGTTATTAAATGTGGTATCGGGCCTGGTTCTGTTTGTACTACTCGTATACAAACTGGAGTCGGTTTCCCGCAGTTATCGGCCTGTATTGAATGTGCCGACGCTGCTCATGGCCTTGGTGCTGCTATTATCGCTGACGGAGGCTGTACGGTGGCAGGAGATGTCGCTAAAGCCTTGGGAACGGGAGCGGACTTCGTTATGCTGGGAGGAATGTTAGCTGGTCATGATGAAGGTGGCGGAAAAGTTGAAGATGGTAAAGTACATTTTTATGGTATGAGTTCAACACTCGCAAATGAAAAGCATTTCGGTGGTTTGCGAGATTATAGAGCTTCTGAAGGAAAAGAAGTATCTATTTCATATAAAGGACCAATAGCTGGTACAATTCAAGATTTGCTTGGTAGTTTAAGATCTACATGTACTTATATTGGAGCAAGAGATATAAAAGCAATACCGAAATGTACTACTTTTATTAGGTGCAATGATACGCATAATAGGGTGTACGAATAGGTAAAAATGTGGTATAATATATTATGAAATCTGAAGTTCAAATTGTAGATGATGCTTTATCAGAAGAACATTATAATATGATGAAAAATACTATGTGGTCTGACCAATTTCCATGGTATATGGATGATGGTTATGCAGGTAATACTCCAGAACAAAAGGCATTAGGATTTAAGTTTATACATGTTTTCTTTAATGGATTCTTTCAACAATCAAGTTATTTCAGCATGCTTGGCCCTTTATTTAATATACTCCAACCTCTAGCTTTTATAAGAATTCAAGCAGTAATGACACCTAAAGGTTCTGAAATTTCTGAAACAGGTTGGCATGTTGATATGCCTAATTGTTTAACTGCGATCTATTATTTAAATACAACAAATGGCCATTTAAAATTTAAAGGTCTAGAAGAACCAGTAGAAGCAAAAGCAAATCGATTAGTTTTATTTGATTCTAATATAGAACATTGCGGAACAAAAGCTACTGATAATGATAGAAGAACTCTTATAAATTTTAATTATTTTAAAAGTGAGGTTCAGGAATTGGATTTTATTGATTTATTAAAAAACAATATGAGGTTATAATGGCATCACCATTTGATTATTTAAATGAAATAAATTACGGTAAAAATAATATTATAACTGATGACATAAGTGAAAAGGAATATAATTCTTTTATGGTCAATAGAGGATTATCATATTTTAATGATACTGTTCTAATGGCTAATGAAATGAATTTGAATCATCATCTTGACTCACGCCTACAAAACGATTTTCTTATAAATATAGTTAGGAAAAAGAAAAGGTTTTCCAAATGGAATAAACCTGAAACTGTAAGTGATGTGGAAGTCGTCAAAGAATATTATGGTTATAGTAATGAAAAAGCCCGCCAAACTTTGTCCCTTCTCACAGCTGATCAAATAATTGAATTGAAGAAAAGGGTATTTAAAGGTGGAAGAAGAAAATAAATTAATAGAGTGGACTCCGCAATCTATGTTGGAAGTTACACTCAATGAGCCAGATGATTTCCTCAAAGTTAGAGAAACATTAACTCGTATAGGTGTAGCCTCTCGAAAAGATAATAAGTTATATCAGTCCTGTCATATTCTACATAAACAGGGAAGATATTTTATTGTGCATTTTAAAGAGTTGTTTTTATTAGATGGTAAAAAATCAAACTTAGAAGAAAATGATATAGCACGTAGAAATACAATAACCCAGTTAATAAGTGATTGGGGTCTTATATCAATTGTATCAAACGAAAATATGGGACCAATAGCTCCATTGAGACAAATAAAAATAATTTCTTTTAAAGAAAAAGATCAATGGGAATTATGTCCTAAATATAACATAGGAAATAATAGTAAAAATTAAATGTATTATTGGGTTTTATACGCAATGTTCATGCTCCATCCAGAGAATGTAAATGAATGGAGAATGACCGATCAATTGAGATTTGGAAGTTTAGCACAATGTGAAAATTTCTTTCATAAAGAAAAAGAAAATTTGATGAAAGGTTTATCAGATAATATGATATCTAGTTTTGGTATTAAAGATTATAGTTTACTAGAGTTAGGCTGTACATTATCAAAAGATTCTGTTCCTTCTATGGGTTCAAGGATTCCTTTACATACTATGGAAGATATAGAAAAATTTATCGAATTTAACGAAAAAATTAACGTTTAGCTATTTACATTTTAAAATTAATGATTATATATATTATAGGATGCCGAATGGTTCGGGTCCAAAACTAAACCTTGCTTATAAAGGAGGCAACAATGACTGGTAATTTCCATTTTCCACGAAACGCATTTTTAGGTTTCGATCACATCTTTGATGAACTCGAAAGAGTAACAAATCACGCAAAAGATACTTATCCACCTCATAATGTAGTCAAACAAGACGACATGAAATATGAGATTGAATTGGCTATTGCAGGATTCTCTGAAGAGGATATTGAAATTGAACTCAAAGATCACGTGTTATCTATTAAAGGTGAGCGTGAACAAAAACGAGATCAAGACAAATATGTTTACAAAGGTATTAGTGCTCGTAAATTCTATAAATCGTTTAGGTTATCGGAATACGCAGAAGTCAGTGGTGCAGATATGAAGGA
>Ga0163179_10000662_pt1 | contig 24443 bp, 20 predicted proteins | sample AtlANTMetagenome_FD_109643 | JGI IMG/M metagenome (GOLD analysis project Ga0163179, IMG submission 109643) | Marine eukaryotic phytoplankton communities from the Atlantic Ocean - Atlantic ANT 2 Metagenome | ecosystem: Environmental > Aquatic > Marine > Oceanic | place: North Atlantic Ocean...
ATGGCACTTGGTTCACCGCCCTGGTTGCCATAGTGCGGGTAGTGCCAGAAGAGGTCCCGCGAGGGGATTTTCTCTCCCCTGAGGAGGGGGACGAGGCTCACACCGTCGACGTGCTGGGCGGGGAGGGGGTCAAGGCCTGCCAGTTCGAGGAGAGTGGGATAGAAATCCGTTCCGGTCACCGGGGTCTCGCAGGTTGTGCCGGGGCGGGCGACTCCCGGGGCCTTGATGTAGTAGGGCTCGCGGATCCCGCCCTCCCACTGGCGTCCCTTGCCGCCGCGGTAGGGGAGGTTGCAGGTGGCGAAGGCATCACCGGAGGAGACTCCACCGTTATCAGAGGTAAAGATCACGATGGTGTTGTCGGCAACTCCCGCCTCATCGAGGGCCTTGAGGACGATGCCGACCGCGTCGTCCATGGTTTCCATCATACCGGCATAGATGGGACAGTCCTGCACCTGACGTACCGGCAACGTGCGGTCGATGAGAAAGCGGTCGCCCTGGTGGGGAGATTTTCCGGCCTTATCCCGGTATTTCTTCCAGAGGTCCGGCGTGGTCTGGATCGGGCCATGGACCGAGTAAAAGGAGAGAAAGGCAAAGAACGGGGAGTCTGCCTTGCCCTTGATGAAGGTGGCGGTGTCATGAGCGAGGCGTAGCGGGAGGGACTGGCCCTTCGGTCCATCCGTCATCTTTGGGTTTCGGAAGGGAGAAAAGAATCCTCCGGGAGGGCTGCCCCGGTGGTGTCCGCCGATGTTGCGGTCGAAACCGTGGTCTTCCGGGAACGAGCCCTCGCCGCCAAGATGCCACTTCCCTGCGAAGAAGGTCCGGTAGCCACCCTTTTTGAGCGCCTCGGCAAGGCTGGTATCTTCATGAGGAAGGTGCCGGACGTATTCCGATGGCAGGATCCTGTTGTTACGCTTCCAGTCGAGCCCGGTAGCAGCTCCGATCCAGTCGGTGATTCCGTGGCGGGCGGGGTATTTCCCGGTCATGATACTGGCGCGGGAGGGCGAGCAGACCTGGCAGGTGGCGTAGCCATGAGTGAAGCGGACGCCTTCTTTCGCGATACGATCGATATGGGGCGTCTCGTGGTAGGTGCTGCCTTCAATGGACAGGTCCCGGACCCCGAGGTCATCAGCGAGGATGAAGACGATATTGGGAGCGGCGGCGAGGGTGGGCGGGCAGGTGAGCAGGAGAATCGAGAGAAGAAAGCGCATAAGCGGGATAGTCAGATGGAGAGGAAGTTTGCGATGAATACGCTGCAAGCCAATTTCCAAATGCAGAGGCTTTCCCGTCCCGGGACGGGAAAGGGGAAATCCGGAGCTGATGACAGGGGGCGGGACCCTGCAGATCCTGCACACGAAGGGATGATCCTCCATCTTCTCTGCGGGGTCTTTACATGCCGGGGAGAGAAGACAGACTGTCGCCGTAGAAATTCACTCATGAAGAACCGGACCCTTATTACCGTATTGATCATGGCAGGAGGCCTTGCTGCTCAGGCCAAGGAATGGAAGAGCTGGCGGGGTGACACCCATGGCAGCGGGGTTGCGCCCGAGGCCAGGACTGTCTCCAAGTTTTCCGAGGAGGAAAATCTCCTGTGGAAGGTTCATCTCCCGGGACCGGGGAATTCAACCCCGATCATTACCGGGGATAAGCTGCTGGTGACCTGTGGTATCGAGGGCAATGACGCCGTGCTGGCCTACGACCTGGAGGGCAAGGAGCTCTGGCGTACGACCTTCGGGAGCGAGACCCCGGGGAAAGGGGACAACAAGCAGAAGGGGACGGGATCCAATTCCTCGATCGTCACTGATGGGAGAGGGATCTTCGCCTATTTCAAGTCGGGGCGGGTGGCAGCCCTCACCATGACGGGTAAGAAGGTCTGGGAGCTCAACCTGCAGGATAAGTATGGAAGGGATACCCTCTGGTGGGACGAGGGGACTTCCCCGGTGATCGCCGGGGGATTTCTGGTGGTTGCAGTCATGCAGACTGAGGGAGGTTCCTACATGATCGGCCTGAGCAAGAACACCGGGAAGGTGGCTTGGAAGGTTGATCGCAATTTTGATGTCGGAGCAGAATCGGGGGATTCCTACACCACTCCCCTGGTCATGGACGTCGACGGTCAGGAGACCCTGGTGACCTGGGGAGGGGACCACCTGACCGGGCACGATCCCTCCAACGGAAAGCTGCTCTGGACCTGTGGAGGATTCAACCCGAAGAAAACCAAGTTCTGGCGGGTCATCGCTTCCCCGGCGGCAGCCAAGGGGGTCGTGGCCGTCTCCTATGCCCGTGGGAAGGTAACCGGTGGAATCAGGGTCGGAGGAACGGGCGATATCACCAAGGATGCCTGGGCTTGGAAGCGGGAGGGCATCGGTGCGGATTCGGTGTCCCCGGTCGCGGATGATGCGAGCGGAACCTTTATTGTTCTCAATGACTCCGAGAAACCCCGGGGACTGGTTTCGTGTCTTGATGCAGGTAATGGCAAGACGATCTGGGAGGAGCAACTGCCGAAGGCGGCACAGAAATTCTATGCGTCCCCCCTGCTGGCCGGGAACAAGCTCTACATGGCCCGGGTCGATGGGGTCGTCTACTGCGGGAGCGTTGAAGGGAAGGGATTGACCGGTCTTACGGAGAACAAGCTGGAAGACAATCTCTATGCCTCCCCGGTTGCCGTGGGAAACCGGCTTTTCATCCGTGGTCGTCGTAACCTGTATTGCTTCGGGGAAAAGTAGGATGGGCAGGAAGCTGTTTCAGTTCAGGTGCGCCTTACGAGATTCTGGGTAGTGCCCATGATTGCCAGACGCTGGATCCAGACGGGAGTAACTTTCCTCGCCGTGCTTTTTACGTCCTGTGGCAGGGAGCTTCAGGATAAAGCGCCTTCGGTTGGAGCGCCCGAGGTCCGGGAGAGGGTTGCATCCCCACCTGGTGACCGGGCACAGGAGGAGTCCGTGGAAAGGGGGCGGATCCGCCGGATCCAGATCGGCAACCTTTATCAACTGCGTGAAGAGGGCCGGGTCCTCCTGGTTGACGTTCGCCCAGCGTTCTTCTTCAAGCTTGGACATATACCCGGTGCCCTCAGCCTCCCACTCAAGTCATTTGATGCGATCTTTCCTAGTATCCGACCACAGATCGATGCTGCCCGCAATGCCGGGAGCCTTGTTGTGCTTTACTGTGCCAACGAGCAATGCCCGGACAGTCTGACTACAGCAAGGAAGTTATCCGAGCTGGGTTACTCCTCCGTTGTCTACAGCGGCGGGTGGAAGGAGTGGAAGGCCGCAGGATTCTAGAATACCTTTCTGGCAGATTTCGTCCGGTTCAGGACGGCTTGCGGATGTGCAGCCAGGCGTGGACATGGGGCATGCCACGGAAGTAGGAGATCATGCCGGGTCCTTCGAGTTGCCAGACATCCCAGACTTCATCCTTGCCGACATTCTCGTCCTTGTAGAAGGCGAGGTGAAGGTTGTCTACCCCGCCCGCCCTGATGTATTTCAAGGCCTCCTCGGAATCCTGCTTGCGGAAGGGGGCAAGGAGATCTCCCACCACCTTCATGACATGGCCCTTCTGGTCAGAACTGAGGTCACCTACCCGGATTCCCTCAAGACCGGTCTTCTTGCCGGATAATTCGATTGTCTTGTTACCCCGTTCGCCCCTGCTTTTGCCAAGCAGGGCAGTCTTGCGCTGTTTGCCGTCGAGCATCTGGTAGACTTCATTGGCCCGGACAGCCTGGTACCAGTAGGCATTGTCCTCATGCTTGGGGCCTTCGGTGAAGCCCTTGGCAGCGTGACCGTAGAAGATGGGCCCGCCGAAGGCCGCACCTTCTACTGAGTCGCCATCGCAGCGGCGGGTGCAGTGACGTCCAGTCAGGACAAATTCAAATTTTCCGGTTCCTGGGGTGCCAAAGACAGCGACAGAGGAGCCGCCTTCAAAGCCTTCGATGCCGCTGTCCCACTCGACCTGCTCAAAAACCTTCTCGGCATACTCTTCGCTGTGGATGCCCATGAAGATCTCCTTGATCATGGCCTGCTGGTCCTTGGTGAAGCTCTCCACCTTGGCCTTGGTAATCTGCCAGTTGTTGTCGACCTTGAGACGCAGTTTGTGGTCGAAGGGAAAACAGATCATCTTGCGCTGCTCTTCATTCAGGGAATCGTAAAATGTTTTCACCAGAGTCTCCGAAGTAGCCTTGTCTCCATTCTTCCTGGCGGCGAGGGCGGGCAGTAAGCTGGCAGCTCCGATGCCGGCCGCAGCTCCTGCAGAGGAGCGAAGGAAGGTGCGACGACTTGGAGACGAATCCGTGACGGAGGAACAATCGGGGCAGGAGTCTGATTTCATGGCCATGACTGGAAGACCCTGAATGATACTTAGAGGGGGAGGCAAATCTTTTTGCCGTTTCGTGGCTGTTACAGCGGAATCCGGGTGAGAAGCCTCAGGGTGCGCAGATCATTAAATTACTCGGTATGGGTAAGGCCTGCCCGGAGAAGGCACAGGAAAATGAGGGAAAGTTTGATCGTTCTAAAAATCAGGCTGTTGACAATAAATCTGAGTTCGTAAGAGGTGCTCCTGACGCTATATTGTAGGAACCCCTCTCCCTACCCGATGACGGAAAATGCTCAGAGCGAAGATCTTGATGCCGCGGCCAATACGCGGAGGAAGGGTATTGAACAGGCATATGAGAAGACGCGGAAGAGCCTCATTGCACGTCTTGAGAACTGGGAGGACCAGAAGACCTGGGACGAATTCTACCAGACTTACTGGCGGCTCATCTACTCGGTGGGGTTGAAGGCCGGTCTGCGTTCCGAGGAGGCCTTTGATGTGGTCCAGGAAACGATCCTTTCAATTGCGAAGCAGAGCAAGAAGAAGCTGTATGACCCGGAACAGGGGTCCTTCAAGACGTGGTTGATGAACATGACCCGGTGGAGGATCAACGATCAGTTCCGAAGGCGGAAGAAGGACACGGCGATGGCCGGGTCCGAATGGGATGATGACCGCAAGACTGCGGTGATCGACCGCTTTGAGGATCCGAAGGGGGACCTTCTGGAGCGAATGTGGGATGTGGAGTGGAAGAAGAATCTGGCGGACGCTGCGCTGGCCCGGGTCAAGGCCCAGGTCTCACCCAAGCAATACCAGATCTTTGATTATTACGTGGTGAAGGAGTGGGAGGCCAGGAAAGTACAGGCTCATCTTGGGGTCAGCATGGCTCAGGTTTATCTTGCCAAGCACCGTGTCGGTGCGGTCCTGAAGAGGGAGTTGGTCAAACTCGAGAAGCATGCAAAAGAATAAGGTCCGCCCGGAGCCAACGATTCCAGATCATGAGGTTCTGAGAAAGATTGGCGGCGGCGCCTATGGTGAGGTGTGGCTGGCCCGTGGGGTAACCGGTGCGTTACGGGCAGTTAAGACCGTATGGCACAATGATTTTGAGGATGAGCGGGGCTTCGAGAGAGAGTTTGAGGGTATTCTGAAATACGAGCCCATCTCGAGGGACCATCCGGGGTTGGTGCACATCCTGCACGTGGGACGAGCCAGGGTGGAGGATGAGCCCTTTTACTATTATGTGATGGAACTGGGTGATGATCTTGCGACGGGTCGGGAGATCAATCCCGTGGAGTATGAGTCACGCACCCTGCGAAGTGACATGAAGAAGGCAGAGGGGAATGCGATCGGGGTGGAGGAATGCATCACCTGTGGCCGGACCCTTGCGGAGGCACTTGAGCATCTTCATGGGCATGGACTGGCCCATCGCGATGTGAAGCCTTCCAACGTCATCTTCGTCGACGGCAAGGCCAAGTTGGCAGATATCGGACTGGTAGCCCTGCGGGGCCAGCAGACCTTCGTGGGGACGGAAGGATTTGTTCCTCCGGAAGGCCCGGGTTCCGCCCAGGCTGATGTGTATAGTCTGGGGAAGGTCCTGTATGAGATGGCGACCGGGAAGGACCGGCTTGATTTTCCGGAACTTCCCGAGCAGCTACCGGAGGGTTCCCGTCTCAAGCGCTGGCGTGCACTCAATCTTGTTATCTGTGATATCTGTGAGCCAAAGATTTCAAGGCGTAAGATCAGGTCCGCAGGGCAACTGGTTCAGGAGCTTAATCATCTCGAGCAGGGCCGCTCACGTCCCATCCGGATACGGATGGGACTGGTCGGTGGTTTGCTCGCTGCTGCGGTGGGGGTTGCCATGGCAGCCCAGTTGATTGCTCCCAAGTCGCTTGAAGTTGTATCTGATTCCGGATCTCTCGAACCTCCACCCCAGCAGATGAGGGGGGTGACGATCCTCAGTGATCCTCCGGGAGCCACGGTTTTTAGTGAGGACGGAGAGGCTCTGGGGCTGACTCCTTTGGATCCGATCGACTATCCTGAGGGGAGTAGTGTTACCTTTACTCTAAAATTGAGAGGATATCGGGCGCAGACCGTGACGGAAGAGGTGTCCGAGAAGGGAGCCGTGATTGGACCAGTAATGGTAGAATTCAATCCGCCCCTGGAACTGGAGCCCTGGGTGGATGTCTTTGGGACCCGTTACCAACCCGAGGAGGATTATCATATCAGCCAGTATTACGTTACGGCGGAGTCCTGGGACTATTACCTGCAGGCTGTTAACCGGAGGGCGGGACTCCTGAAAACCCTGACCGAGAATGGAATCGAGAACGAGGTCGTCCTGGTCAACGACAGGGAGGCCCGAGAATACGTGAGGTGGCTGGAGGCACAGTGCCGGGAGACGCACCTGGAGGAAGACCAGTGGCTTGAGTTCCGGTTGGACAGGAGACGAGTTATTCCGGGGATGACGCCGGAAGATCCCGGCAAACGGAAGGTGCATCCATTTTATGCGGTGGTTCGGACGACCGCGTATGCCTATCTCAATCTCACGAGCAAGCCTGCTGGAGCCGATGTCTACATCCAGAGAACTCACAAGGGGCAGGTTTATTCCCAAGCGCTGGGGCAGACTCCTCTGAAAGGAGCGGATGGGGAAAATCGGGGCGCGCGGGTCGAGTTGAATCCCAAGGGTCAGGGAGAACTGAAGCTGATTGTGGAATTACCGATGTTTCGCCGGTATGAGCAACCACTCTACCTGCGCACGGATCAGGTTCTTGATGAGATGGTGGTGACCCTTCAGCGGGAAAACCTTTTTGATTATCCACGCGAACCGCTGGAGAACAGTCTGGGGATGCAATTGATTTCCGTCCGGGCAGATCTGGAGCTGCTCGCCAGCATCTGGGAAACCCGGCAGAGTGACTATGATGCTTTCAGCAGGAGCATGGGCAGGAAACTTCCCGCACCCAGGAAAAACGACAAGCGCGCAGGGGCTCACTATGCCCGCTTCATCAATCAGTGGGCTGGGAAATTCAATCCTCCCCCGCAACCGGAATTTGCCCGGGAGAATCCTCAGTCTCATGGACCTGATCATCCGGTTGTGAATGTGACGCGGGAGGATGCGGAACTGTTCTGTTCATGGCTTACCCTGCATGAACGGAAGGAAGGTGAGATAGGAGCAGGACACCACTACCGTCTGCCCACCGATCAGGAGTGGAGTGCCTTCGTGGGCTTGGATGGAGAGATCGGGGTATGGCCCATGGATAAGCATGGGCGGTCTGAGGGATTCTTCTGGGGAGAGGAGATGCCTCCGCCGGACAGAAGCGGTAACTTTGCGGACCTGAGTCTGGTCAATGCGGATTCCGTTGAGGCCGGCAATCATATCGCAGGATACGATGACGGGGCTTCCCATACCTCGCCAGTAGGCAGCTATGCCGGGTATCCGGTAGGGACCCACATGATGTATGATCTGGGCGGAAATGTATTGGAGTGGGTAGCGAGCGATTACAGTGCCTTTGGCGAATATGATGTCGCGCGTGGGGCATGCTGGAAGAGCTTTGTTGATAATCACCTCAAGGCCTCGGTGCGGCGTCCTGTGCGTAAGCCTTCCCAGAGCAGGGGGAATGTGGATGTTTCCGGCCTCTACGGATTCCGGGTCGTTCTTGCAAAAGTCCCGGTCATTGTTGAGAAGGAAGATGAAACAGAAACCGAACCTGGAGAACCGAACGAGGAATGATTGAAATCAGGATAGATTATGAGGGTCAGCTTCGCTGCGCAGCAATCCATGGTCCTTCCGGGGATTGCCTCGCTACCGACGCTCCGGTGGATAACAATGGACGTGGAGAGGCCTTTTCCCCTACCGACCTGGTGGCGACTGCCCTCGGAACGTGTATGGCTACGGTGATGGGCATCGTAGCCCGGCAGAAGGAGATTTCTCTTGAAGGGATGAAGCTCCGGGTGCGGAAACACATGTCAGCAGATTCCCCTCGCAGGATTTCCAGGCTGGAAGTGGAAGCCGAGATGCCTCTGTCAGTTGACCACCCCGGCCGGGAGGCGATTCAGAGTGCGGCTCTGGGATGTCCGGTTCATCATAGTATTCACCCGGAAATTGACGTAGCCCTCACCTGGCACTGGAAGTAACGCCGCCAGTTTGAGAGACAGGTCGCCGGCCCTCGCTAAAAGAGCGCTTGGGAGGGACTAAAAGGGTAGCCCTTGGCAGCTTTTCGGGGGCTATTGGGAAAAATTGCCTGTTTTCTCATTGCAATTAGGACCATATATCAGAATCTTATTAACATAACTTACTTGATCAGGTAACTAATGATTAAAATCCCTGATGATGCGCCGTTTGATGATGCGCAGCGTGGGACCCTCACGGAATTGCTGGGCGGCTGCACTAATGAGCAGCGGCAATGGCTCGGTAGTTTCCTGGGCGGTGATTTGCGGCCAAAAGGGGGAGGCTCTCTGCTGGTTCTCTATGGGACCGAGTCGGGAAATTCGGAGATCCTGGCTGCCCGGACTGCCAAGTTGGCGAAGGCGGGAGGGTTCAAGGTCAAGTTGAGCAACATGGCGGAGGCCAGTCCCGATGACCTCGTTAAGGCGGGTTCTCTGCTCGTGGTCGTGAGTACCTGGGGAGAGGGAGATCCCCCGGAGAGTGCGGAGGAATACCATGGAGCGTTCATGGCCGGGGGGCTTGACCTGAGTGGGGTGCGTTACTCGGTGTGTGCCCTCGGGGACACGAGCTACGAGCATTTCTGCAAGATCGGAAAGGATTTTGATCAACAACTGGAGAAGCTGGGCGCGGAGCGGGTTGCATCACGGGCCGATTGCGATGTGGATTTCGAGGAGACGTATCAGGGCTGGATAGATGAGGCTCTGAGGGCGCTTGGTGTCGGCGTGGTTGAGTCCCCATCCCCGGGAGACGTGGGGCCTGGGGCCTCGACGGGAGAATACGGAAAGAAGAATCCCTTCCCGGCGAGGTTGCTGGAAAAAGTGGTTTTGAACGGACCCGGATCCGCGAAGGAGACGTGGCACCTTGAGCTGAGTCTTGAGGGCTCGGGGTTGAGCTATGAAGTGGGGGATTCTCTGGCCGTGGTTCCCACCAATTCGGAGGATGTGGTCAACGCCCTTCTGGTGGCGGCGGGATTAAGTGGTGAAGAAGAGGTTGAGACCCGTTCTTCAGGCCGCAAACAGCTGCGCGAGGCACTGACAACGAACTATGATATTACTGCGCTTTCCCGCAAGGTAGCCAAGGCCTGGCAGGGGCATTGCGGGTCAGGGGAGTTGGCCGAGTTGCTGTCTGAGGATAACAAGGAGCAGTTCAAGAACTGGATCTGGGGGCGGCAGATCGTTGATCTTCTACGTGAATTCCCGTCCGGAAAGACAGATGGTCAGCAGCTTGTCGACATGCTCCGGGTTCTGCCTCCCCGGCTCTACTCGATCGCTTCCAGTCCCAGGGAACATGAGGGCGAAGTGCACCTGACGGTGGCGGCAGTGCGTTATGAAGGTCATGGATTTGAACGAAAGGGAGTGGCCTCAACCTGTCTTGCGGATCTGGTTGAGGAGGGAGATCTTGTTCCCGTTTTTGTGACGCCCAACAAGCGCTTCCGGTTGCCGGAAAATGAGGGGGTCCCCATAATCATGGTTGGGCCGGGAACCGGGATCGCGCCGTTCCGGGCTTTTGTGGAAGACCGGGCTACCCGGGAGGGAAGCGGACCCAGTTGGCTCATTTTCGGGGACCGGCATTATACCTACGATTTTCTCTATCAGCTTGAATGGCAGGATCATCTCAATTCGGGAGCCCTGACGAGGTTGGATGTGGCGTTTTCCCGGGACCAACCGGAGAAGGTTTACGTTCAGGACCGCATTCGGGAAAAATCGGGTGAAATCTGGGAGTGGCTGGAGCAGGGGGCGCACTTCTACGTCTGTGGGGACGCTTCCCGGATGGCGCCCGATGTGCACGAGGCCCTGTTGGAAGTGATTGCGGAACAGGGTGGACTTGGTTCCGAAGAGGCCGAGGCTTATCTCGGGGAACTCAAGAAGAGCGGGCGCTATCAGCGTGATGTCTACTAAGTTTCAGGTGCCAGAAGACATGAGTAACAAAGATCGCAAACCATCAGCTAACGAGGGCATCAAGGATCGCAGTAACTATTTGCGGGGAACGATTGCGGAAGGGTTGGAGGATTTATCCACCGGAGGGATCTCGGCGGATGACCAGCAGTTGATCAAGTTCCATGGATCCTACCAGCAGGACGACCGGGACCTGCGTGCGGCGAGGCGCAAGCACAAGCTGGAGAAAGCCTTCTCCTTCATGATCAGGATCCGGGTGCCGGGAGGAGTTTCGACTCCTGAGCAGTGGATCGAGGTTGACCGGATGGCCACGGAATACGCGAACGATACGATCAAGTTGACGACGCGGCAGGCCTACCAGTTACACGGGGTGATCAAGAGTAATCTCAAGCGAACAATCCGGGAGATTAACGAGACCGCCCTGGATACCATTGCGGCCTGTGGGGACGTGAACCGGAATGTAATGTGCAATGCGAACCCCGATGCGTCCGCCCTGCATGCGGAAGTAATCAGAGTTTCCCGGGACCTCAGTGACCACCTAACTCCAGCTACCGGGGCATATCACGAGATCTGGCTTGAGGGAGAAAAGGTAGAATCGAGCCGGGATGAGGAAGAGCCGATCTACGGAAAGCACTACCTGCCCAGAAAGTTCAAGATCGCGGTGGCAATACCTCCCAATAATGACGTTGATGTCTATGCGAACGATCTCTCCTTCATAGCGATTGCCAATGGTAATGGTCTCGAGGGGTTCAATGTAGCAGTGGGGGGAGGGATGGGAATGACCCATGGACAGGAAGAAACTTATCCCCGGGTAGCCGATGTAATTGGCTTTGTGCCAACCGACAAGGTTGTGGATGTTGCGGAGAAGGTGGTCCTGGTTCAGCGTGACCATGGGGACCGGATCGAACGGAAGCATGCCCGTCTGAAATATACGGTGGATGACCACGGAGTTGATGCCTTTCGCGAACTGGTAGAGGAGCGCCTGGGATACCGTCTGGAGAAGCAACGTCCCTATGAGTTCACCGAAAATGGAGATCGCTATGGCTGGTCGGAAAATGAGGACGGAACGGCCAATTATACGTTTTATGTCCCCGGGGGACGAGTCTGTGACACCAGCGAAGCGAGATGGAGAAGTGGGTTCCTGGCAATTGCCAAGATACTGAAGGGAGAATTTCGTCTCACGGGAAACCAGAATCTGGTAGTGGCCCGGATTAGTGCGACGCAGCGCGCCGAGGTGGAGAAATTGATTTCTGAACATGGCCTTGATGTGCACGAGCGGCATACCGGTCTGCGCCTTCATTCGCTGGCCTGTGTTGCCTTGCCAACCTGTTCCCTGGCCCTGGCGGAGGCGGAGCGGTATCTCCCCGATGTGGTCAGCGAACTGGAGGAAGTGATCGAGGAGTGCGGCCTGCGCCACGATGCGATCACCATCAGGATGACCGGTTGTCCCAACGGATGTGCGCGTCCTTATATTGCAGAAATCGCTTTTGTTGGGCGGGCTCCCGGAAAGTATAATGTCTACCTGGGAGGGGGGTTTTCCGGCCAGAGATTGAGCAAGCTTTATCGCGCGAGTGTGAGGAGTAAGGAGATCCGGGATCTCCTGAAGCCGATTATCGAGGACTATGCCCGGAACCGGGAAGAGGGTGAGCGTTTTGGTGACTTTGTCGTACGGCAGGGTCATGTGAAAGCCACCACCAACGGGCTCGACTTTCACCACGACGTAGTCATTCCGGAATAATTGTGCTGCTCACGAACCCATGAAAGCGGAGATGGATGCGAAGTCAGGGATTAAGGAAGATGTTGCTGCTCTGAACGAGCATCTTCACTCTCTTGATGCGGCTGGTCGAATCGAGTTGCTGGCAGAGAAATTTTCAGGGCGTATCGTGGCTACCACGAGTTTCGGGTTGCAGGCTGCAGTGATGTTGAAACTTCTCAGGGACCATGCCCCCCGGATACCGGTGGTATTCATTGATACCGGGTATCTTTTTGCGGAGACCTATCGCTATGCTGCCCTCCTTCAGGAAGAGCTTGGGTTCGAGGCCCGGGTCTATTCCCCTCTCGTGACCGCGGCGCGTCAGGAGGCGCTTCATGGAAGGGAATGGGAAGGAGGGGCGGATGGGATGAGCAACTATGCCCGGATCCATAAGGTTGAACCCATGAACCGTGCCCTGCAGGAACTGGGGGCCGATGTGTGGCTCAGTGGCCTTCGTCGGGCACAATCAAGTGGACGTTCACAGCGTGAAATTGCCGAGAAGCAGGCCAGAACCCTGAAGGGTTATCCCATCGTTGACTGGGATGACGGGAAGGTTGAACGCTTCATGAGGGACCATCGCCTGCCTTGCCACCCTCTCGCGTCTGCTGGATATGTCACGATGGGAGACTGGCATTCGACCAGTCCGGGCAGTGAATCATCAAGGGAGTCGACGCGCTTTAATGGAGAGAAATACGAGTGCGGCCTGCATCTGAATTCGGGTCAGCAGGATTTCCAGATATAATTCATTGTAGGTCCTGCCTCGGACAGATAGAGGTCGTTTCAATACAAACCACAACCACTGGATCAATGAGCGGAGTTTCGGGAAACATGGTCGACATGATCGGGGACACCCCGATGGTAAAACTGAACAGCATTGCGAATGGCTGCAAGGCCGAGGTGATCGTAAAATCAGAGGGCTATAACCCGCTTCTCAGTGTGAAGGATCGCATTGGCAAGTCGATGATTGAAGCAGCGGAGGCGGATGGTTCCCTGAAGCCGGGTGGGACAATCATTGAACCGACCTCGGGCAATACCGGAATCGCGCTTTCCTTTGTTGCTCGCTCAAAGGGTTACCGGTGTATCCTTACAATGCCGGAAACGATGTCAATTGAACGTCGTGTGCTTCTTAAGATGCTTGGGGCAGAGATAGTGCTCACTCCCGGTCCCAAGGGGATGGGGGGAGCGATTGCCAAGGCCAGGCAATTGCTTGAGGAAGATCCGGAAGCCTTTGGTCCCGGCCAGTTCGACAATCCGGCTAACCCGGAAGCTCATCGAAAGACCACCGCGGAAGAGATCTGGCGTGATACCGGTGGTGAAATTGACGTTTTCGTTGCCGGGGTTGGGACCGGTGGAACTATTACGGGGGTGTCAGAAGTGATCAAGGCGCGCCGCGAACTGCATACCGTGGCGGTGGAGCCTTCTGCCAGTCCGGTGATTTCGGGAGGCGATCCGGGGCCGCATAAGATCCAGGGGATCGGGGCTGGATTCATACCAGGAAACCTGAATACCGAAATCGTGGATGAGGTGGTGCAGGTTTCCAATGAGGATGCCTTTGAAACCGCCCAGCAGCTTTGTCTTCTGGAGGGTTTCCCTGCCGGTATATCCAGTGGGGCCACCATCTGGGCGGCTCTGCAGGTAGCCAAGCGTGAGGAGATGGCAGGAAAGCGGGTGGTGGTGATTGGGGCCAGCACGACCGAGCGCTATCTCAGCACCCCGCTGGCAGAAAGCGTCCGGGAGGAGGTGGCAAATCTGCCCGTCTCGGAGATCTAGGGTCTCAGATGAAGTACATTGGTGCGCCCGCTTCGGATGCCATCGACTCAAGAGAGACATTCTCGAGTCGCTCGGATACGGATCTCGAGAGATCGTGCCAGATGTTATTCACGGCAGGGCCTGAGGCCCCCGAGCTGTTTTCCGGAGTGGCTAGGAGCCCGGGTTCAACAGCTTGGACTACTGCCCGGAGGGCGATCCTGGCGGGAGGTTGGGAGAGGATGTATCCGCCGGCTTTGCCTCTTTTGCTGATCACGATATCAGCGCGCTTGAGTTCATTGAGGATCTGGACGAGAAAACTGGCAGAGATATCCTCCCGTTCGGCAATGTCCTCAAGCTTTACGACTGTGCTACCATCATAATGCCTGGCAAGGCAGACCGCAGCCCGACAGGCATACTCCAGTTTCTGGGAAACCCTCACCGATAGCACATAAACACATGTCCGATACCGGCACCAGTCCACAATCCACAGATCTTCCTGACGAAGGAGGGCGGACGCCCGGGCTCCTCTGGGAAGATTTGTGTGTCGAGGCTCGGAGAATTGCTGCGGAAGAGCCGTGCCTGAGATCCCTTCTCACGGAAGTGATTATCGATCAGCCGTGTCTGGGTTCTGCCCTGGGAGTGCGACTGGCTCGTAAACTTGCCCGTCAGGACATGCCCTGTGACGAACTTATTCCCCTGCTGGGCGGGTTGCTGAGGGACCATCCGGAACTGGTCGACAGTGCTGTCGCAGATCTGGAGGCGATTCGCGAACGGGATCCCGCCTGCACTTCAGCGCTTGAACCCCTGCTCTATTACAAAGGGTTCCTGGCGATTACGACATACCGGGTCTCGCATCATCTCTGGAATAACGGACGTCGCTCGATGGCGCTTTATTTCCAGAGCCTGGCAAGCGAGGTCTTTGGAGTGGACATCCACCCGGCATCCCGCATTGGTTCCGGCATTCTCCTTGATCATGCTACCAGTTTCGTAGTGGGAGAGACGGCTGTCATAGAGGACAATGTCTCGATTCTGCATGAGGTCACCCTGGGGGGCACCGGCAACGAGGTGGGAGCCCGCCACCCTGTTGTGCGCTCCGGTGTGCTGATCGGAGCAGGGTCCAAGATTCTCGGACGTGTTGAGATCGGGCAGGGGGCCAAGATTGGAGCGGGCAGCGTGGTGCTTGAGGATGTTCCTGCCCATACGACGGTGGCTGGTGTGCCGGCAGAGGTTGTGGGTGCCAGCAAGGGAGAGAATCCTGCCCTTGCCATGGATCAGAGCCTCGAGGTAGACGAAAGCCTGGAGTCGTCCGGCCTTTAGGTCAGAGATGCGACGTTTGCGGGTGGAGATGCACCATTTCCGCCGTTTAGCCCGTTCGAAGCGCGACGCTGCAGGTCTGTGCTTTCAGCCGTAACAGGTCCTGGGTCAGGTTCCGGCTGCGGCGCATCCGGTCGACTGGGCGGCTGGATCAGGGGATGGGGAGCTGCAGGAGATTGCAGGCGGCCTCTTCGACTGCTTTCCGTTCGGAATCATTCAGCCGACTGAGGAGGGGAAGGTGCGGTCCGGTATTGGCAATTCCCGCGAGATGCAGTGCCTCGTGCAGCACACGGACCGGGCTGATGGAATTGCGGAGCTCTTCAAGGGGTTCAAATAGCTTTCGGATGGTGCCAGCCCGTGTGATGTCTCCTGCGTTAAGGGCTTCAAGCATTGCCTGAGAAAGCCCCGGATTGAGGCAGACACACCCGGAGGTGTAGCCTGTGAGCCGGAAATGCTCCCGGTGGATACCGGCTGGTTGTTCACCGATCCCGCTAACGATGATGGAAGGGTCGACGATTTCCACGAGCCGGGTGAGGTAGGGGTCCTCGGCGGGATCCGCGCAAACGATTGCATATTTGATAAAGCTGACATGTCCGCCCTCGGTGAGAAGGGCGACATCCTCCGGGTCAAGATATCCGAGGTTCTTGATGTAGACGACCACAGGCCTGCCGAAAGACTCTACAAAATGCCTGATTCCCTCGGCTACTCCCTGACTGGTGGTGAATCCCTGCATGGGCAGGATCATGGCAGTAGGAAACATGGACTCTGCGAGGAGCGACGCTTGATGCATCATTGTACCGTAGGTTGGCCCCACGGACGGGATGACGAGGGTTTCCTCGGCTGCGGCCCCGGCAATAATCTCCAGAAGAGCGCCATACTCTTCTGGCCGGAGGTGGTAGAGGTTGGCGTTACCTCCATAGAGAAGGGTGCGAATTCCTCCCTTTTCGATGTGTTCGATGATCCTGCGGTTATCCGGAATCGAGAGAGAGTAGTCTTCCGTCCGGGCCAGTGGGGGCACGGCGATCACGGAGGCCCGAAGGAGCTCAGGAGTGACAGGTCCGGTTCTCATGGAGGAGGGGGTTAGTGGATCTCAGGATCAGGTGTAGAGGATCCGTCATTTTCAAGAAAACGGAAGTCACAGCCCTCGTGGGCCTGGGTTACTTCGGCCTCGAAGAGTTTACCGTATCCACGGCTGAAGCGGGGAGAAGGTTCGGACCATTGTTCCCGGCGGCGTGCAAGCTCTTGCTCATCGACATCAAGGTGAAGGCGACGTTCGGAGACATTGAGTTCAATCATGTCGCCGTCCCGGACAAGGGCGAGTGGCCCCCCAAGGTGAGACTCGGGGGAGATATGGAGAACGCAGGTGCCGTAACTTGTTCCGCTCATTCTGGCGTCGGAGAGTCGCACCATGTCGCGGGTTCCCTGCTCCAGAAGATAGTTCGGAATAGGGAGCATGCCCGATTCCGGCATGCCCGGGGCTCCCAGCGGTCCTCCGCTCTGCATGACGAGGACATGGTCGGGAGTGATTGCGAGGGAAGGATCGTGGATGCGATCCCTGATATCTGCAAGGTCCCGGAAAACGACAGCAGGTCCCCGATGTGTGAGCAGGCCTGGATCAGCTGCAGCGGGCTTTATTACCGCTCCGTCCGGAGCAAGGTTACCTCGAAGAATGGCAGTGCCACCCTCGGGGCTGAGTGGCCTGTCCAGCGGCCGGATCACCTCGTCGTTGAATACTTCCGCGTTCCTGATGGCTTCACCCAGGGTGATCCCCTCCACGGTAGGGCAATCGAGGTGGAGAAGATCAGGAATGCGTCCGAGGAGAGCGGGCAACCCACCTGCATCATAGAAGTCGCCCATCACGTAGGATCCACTGGGCTTGAGATTGGCAAGAACCGGGGTGCGGCCTGCGATTTCGTCGAAGCGCTCGAGAGGGAGTTCGATCCCTGCGCGTCTTGCAATGGCGATAAGGTGGACAATTGCATTAGTGCTTCCGCCGATAGCCATGTCAGCGGTGATCGCATTGAGGAAGGAGCGTTCGCTGAGGAGATCCCCCGGCTTGAGATTTTCCCAGACCGCTTCCACAATACGTTTTCCACAACGTGCGGCCATGCGGGAGTGAGCTGAGTGTACGGCGGGAATGGAAGAGGAGCCGGACAGGGCGAGGCCAAGCACCTCGGTGATTGAGGTCATCGTTGATGCGGTTCCCATGGTCATGCAGTGACCCGGGCTGGGAGCAATATGATCCTCCAGATCATGCCAGGCATCACAGGAGAGGCATCCTGCGCCTCGTTCGGCCCAGTATTTCCAGACATCGGTTCCGGAGGCGACCTCTTCTCCCCGCCAACTCCCGCGCATCATGGGCCCTCCGGGCATGAAGATGATAGGGATATCCACCATCAGTGCGCCCATCAGGAGTCCGGGCGTGGTCTTGTCGCAGCCTCCCATCAGGACCGCTCCGTCTATGGGGTGGGCACGCAGTACTTCCTCGGTCTCCATTGCCAGCAGGTTGCGGTAGCTCATGGAGGTTGGTTTCATGAAGGTCTCGCTCAGTCCGAGGACCGGGACCTCGACGGGGGAGCCGCCTGCCTGCCATACCCCTCGCTTGATTTCCTCCACCCGCTGACGGAAGTGAGCATGGCAGGAAATGAAATCGTTCCATGTATTGAGGATCGCGATGATGGGCTTCCCCATGAATTCGTCATCGTTGTAGCCGAGTTGCTTGTGTCGGGAGCGATGCCCAAACCCTCGCTGGGTATCGGGAGCGAAGAAGCGGTGACTGCGGAGGTCCTCGGGCTTCCTGCGTGGATGGGATTCAGGCATTAGAGAGTTAGTGACGAACTCTCTTTACATCGGGGGCGGTTCTTTTGAAGGATTTTTGACCATGGAAGGAGCGCTTCTCTGATGAGTCCGGTTTTCATATGCCTGGTGGGCATGGCTGTGGTGGTGGGCGCCATCTTGAAATTTCGCCTCCATCCATTCCTGGCCCTGATGCTGGGTGCGCTGGTGGTGGGAGTGCTGGCGCCGGGAGAGGCCTCATTCGCGGGGGTGGGGAAGAGACTGGCAGGGGCCTTCGGTACGGGCTGTGGGAAGGTCGGACTGGTGATTGCGATGGCAGCCGTTATCGGACAGTGCCTCCTTGTAAGCGGAGCGGCGGAGCGGATCGTGAGGGGATTTCTTTCACTCTTCGGGGTGAAGCGTGCGCCGCTGGGTTTCCTGAGCAGTGGCTTTTTGCTCGGGATCCCGGTCTTCTTCGATACCGTATTCTACCTGATGGTCCCGCTTGTGCGGACCTTTGCGAAGTCCAACCCAGAAAAGTTTATCCTCGCTCTTCTGGCAGTGGTGGCTGGAGGGAGTATGGCACACTCTCTCGTACCGCCGACTCCGGGACCAATTGCGGTAGTCGAGAACCTGAACCAGACGCTGGAGGCGACCGGGCAGCAGGAACTCGATCTCGGAATCATGATCGTAGGAGGGTTACTACTGGGGGTGATCACAATCCTGGTAGGCTATCTCTACGCGCTCTGGGCCAACCGGACCTTCCGCATTCCGATGCGGAGGACTGCCATGTCTGAACTGGCGGAATTTGAGCCTGATCCGGAGCGCAGGCTCCCGCCACTATCCGCTGCCATCCTGCCTGTTGTGATTCCCTTCCTGTTGATCATGGCGGGGACGATCGTTACTTCGCTCTGGGGTAAGGCGACGGATACGGACTATCCGCTGGCAGGTGAGATGGTTCTCATGCTCGGCGACAAGCATGCGGCGCTGGCGGTGGGGGCCCTTGTCGCAGTGGTTCTTGCAGTGCGCTACCGTCCGGCAGGCATGGAGTTACCCAAGGTGATCCAAAGCGCGTTGGCGGGGGGAGGGGTCATTATCCTGATTACGGCGGCCGGGGCTGCCTTTGGCCAGATCATGAAGGAGACGGGGATTGCTGAAGAATTGAAGGTCTGGTTCAGCGGTCCGGAGGCGGGCGGGCGAATCCTGATCGTGGCCTTCCTTCTCACTGCCCTCGTGCGGATGGCGCAGGGTTCTGCCACGGTCTCGATGGTAACGACCGGGGCAATCATGGCTTCGTTGCTGCAGGGGGTGCAACTGGACTTCCATCCGCTTTACCTCGCTCTGGCCATCGGGTGTGGGTCCAAGCCCGGGCCGTGGATGAATGACAGCGGATTCTGGGTGATCTCGAAGATGTCGGGCATGACCGAGGGAGAAACCCTCAAGACCTTTTCGGTCATGCTGACCCTGATGGGGACGGTTGGGTTCCTGGTGGTTTGGATTGCTTCCCGGGTCATGCCGATGGCCTGACAGCAGGGCTCGATGAGCGCTTCCTGAACTGACCCCTGCCGTCGTATTTGTGGGAAGAGGGCGTTATTTGTTCCCCTCGGCCTGTTTTTTTTCCTGGCGGAGGTTGTGGTGGATCTGGGCCACCCTGCCCATGTAGTGATCCATCCTGTAATCGGTTGCCGCCTTTTTCATGTGCTCAGCTGCTTTAGCGGAGTCCCCGAGCGCTTCATGATAAAGGCCGAGGTAGAGGTGGGCGTAGCAGAGGTGATTGCGGAGCCTGAGCTTATCGCCCTCGTCCCTGCTGGCAGCGGCTAGAACCTTTTCGCTTGAGCCGGTTCCCTTGAAAAGTTCATGGACTTCCTTGAGGGGGATGCGGCGGTCCCCAGCGTAGGGATATATCTTCTCGCGGGCTTCCCTGACAGATCCTCCCTTGGCCCGGACAGCACAGATGAAATGCCAGACGGCATTTTCCACGTCAGTCCCATTGACGGTCTGGTGAATTTCAAACTGCGCTACTCCATCCTCGTATCTTCCTGCGTAATAGAGGGCGATACCGCGCTGCCAGTGATGAGGGGCCTGCTGGGGCACCATCTTTACGACCCGGTCCCAGTCCTTAAGCGATTCAGTAATCCGACCAGCGAAGAAGTGTTCAGTTCCACGTTTGTTGAGGAAGGCGGGGCTGTTCTCCTTCTCCGCCGGGGTCTCTTCCGCATGCAGGGAAAGGACCAGGGTGGTGGCCACAATGACTGGGAGGACAATCTTCATGAGGAGACGTTCACCCTTCGGTCTTCAAGTTGCAATGCCCAAGGCGAGAGATTTGATCCAGGTGGAGATCCTGCGGGCCAGACGTTGTCACTGGGCAGTGCTTGTTTCCTGGTTACTCATGAGAATGGAAAAGAGTAGGATCCCAGAAATTATTCCGGGGCCATTGACATGCGCTATCGGCCGGAAGGAACCGTATTTCCACGTGAGGAATACCCGGGGTCCCATGTGAGGAGAAAGCAGTCAGCTTTCTGTTTCCGGGCGGGGGGCACGGGTTAGTAGTTCCTGCAGGACCTCGGCAGCGGGTTTGTCTTCATAGAGGACGCTGTAGACCGCGTCGATGAGGGGAGTACGCACACCGGTGTTGCGGGCAACCTCGTAGATGGACTGGCAGTTGGGAATGCCTTCCACCACCATGCCTACTTCGTCCAGAGTCTGGTCTACGGTGTGGCCTTTGCCAATGCAGATACCAGCGCGGAAATTACGAGAATGATGAGAATAGCAGGTAGCGATGAGGTCCCCTACTCCTGAAAGTCCAATAAAGGTATCGGGTTGCCCCCCAAGGGCGGTGCCGAGGCGAATCATTTCAGCGAGGCCCCGGGTCACCAGACCGGCAGTGGCATTATCTCCGAGGCCGAGGCCGGTAGCGATACCGGAGGCGATGGCAAAGACATTCTTGATGGCTCCTCCCCACTCCATGCCGGTGAGGTCGGTTGATGTATAGGAACGAAAAGCCGGGGAGGTGAAGAGGTGCTGCAGGCAGGACCTTACCTCCTCGTCCCGTGATCCGATAACGGTAGTGGTGGCCAGGCCCCGGGAGACTTCCTCGGCATGATTGGGCCCGGAAAGGACGGAGAGCTGATGAGCTGGAAGAATTTCGGCGATGATTTCCGACATGCGGTGTCCCGAACCGCGTTCGATCCCCTTGGAACAGGCCATCAGGATGGCTTGTGGCTTGAGCTTGAGAGTAGCCAGATGTTCGGCAGTGGCCCTGGTGGCAGAGCTCGGAACCACAAAGAGGATGAGGTCGGCTTCACACGCCACGGCGAGGTCCTCGCTTGCGGTGATGGACGGATCGAGTTCTGCGCCAGGGAGATAACGTTCGTTACGATGCGCGGAATTGATGTCACGGATGACTTCCAGGTTACGACCAACCAGGGTGATGCCGGAGGCGGAGTGACAAAGGACAGTGGCAAGTGCAGTTCCCCAGGATCCGCACCCGATAATCACAACGCGGGGGGAAGAAGGGCAGGTATCAGGTTGCATTGTCGTCCTCCTTCGGGTGGGGATCCTCCGGTGCAGGCTGCTCAGGCTCCGGGCCCCGGGCTGAGAGTCGGTCCTCAGTCCCGGTGAGGATGCGCTGGATATTCGAACGGTGTCGCCAGATGGCAAGGCCAGCGGCGATGAGCGAGAAAACCATGAGTGGTTTGTTCCAGGTTCCCGCTTCCCAGATAGTAGGCTGGGTCTTGTCGCCATCGACATGCTGCAGACGATCGGTGAGGTGAAGAAGGACAGGGATGCTGAGGACCCCGATGATGCTTCCCAAGCTTACGTAGCGACTGAAATAGAAGGTGACGGCGAAGACAAGAAGGGCTCCGAGAAAAATCATGGGGCTGAGGGCAACAAGGACTCCGGCGGAGGTGGCGATCCCCTTGCCTCCCCTCCCGCGCAGGAAGATCGAGTAGTTGTGGCCCATGATGGCGGCCAGCGCGGTGACCACCTGGACGGTGTGGGCGAAGAGTTGCTTGTCGGCGGGGAGTTCCCCTGTCAGTCCCCAGAGAAAAGGGAGCGATACGAGCGGGGTCTCCCCCGCAACTCGAAGGAGGTTGGCGGAAAGGACTACCGGGAGGAATCCCTTGAGGAAATCGAGCAGCAGGCACGAAATTCCGAAGCTCTTGCCGACGACCCGGAAGACGTTGGTGGCCCCGGGGTTGCCCGAGCCATGCCGGGTAATGTCAATTCCCTTGGAATTCGCGATGAGAACGCCAAAGGGAATCGATCCGACCAGGTATGCGATAATGGGAAGGAGCCAGGGCATGATTAAGAACCCGGATGCCCGGGGGTTTACCGGGACTGAGAGGCGGTTGCCTTCTCGATTAGAACATTCTGGAAGGGGACGTCCTGCATGGGGGCCTCCCGGAGATCGCCTCCCGGTCCACGGGCCTTGAGGCGTCTCTTGCCGGTATCCACCCCCCTGATCTTGTCAACCACGTCCATGCCCTTGGTCACCTTGCCGAATACGGTGTAGCCATCAGGACTGAAGGCCTTTGGGTTTTCCGGGGTCTTGGGGTCGAGGCCTGGATTATCCACCAGATTGATAAAGAACTGGGAGGTTGCGCTGTCCGGGTTGTTGGTTCGTGCCATCGAGATGGTGCCCCGGGTATTCTTAAGGCCGTTCTTCGCCTCGTTTTTGACAGGGTCCCGCGTTTCCTTCTCGGTTCCCGAGCCGTCAATGAGTTCGAACCCTCCGCCCTGGATCATGAAGTCATCGATCACACGATGGAAGATGGTGCCATCGTAGAACCCGTCATTCACGTAAGTCAGGAAGTTCTCAGTGGTCAGCGGCGCATTTTCAGGGTCGAGTTCGAGGACGATTGTTCCGGATGAGGTCTCAAGGACAACCTCGGGATTGGCGGGGTCGGCCTCTTCGCTCTTGTTGTCACAGCTGATGGCCATCAGGGAGATGCCCAGTGCCGTGAGGGCAGGACCTGTCAGGGAGGGAAACGTCTTCATGCTATCAGTCAGCGTATGGGGTGAAGGGAAGCGGGAGTTGTGGCCGTGGGGTCGCCCCGGTCACAACTGCCCAGGGCGAAGGCGAGAACGAAGGCAAAGAATCGGGACATGCTGGCTTTCTCTAGCGATTTGACAGGGATTTGTAAACCGTCTGGAGCAGGCGGCATCAGGAATGAGAGGGGCGATTTGTCCAAAAATAGTGATTTGCAGGGAGAAGAGTTATTCTCTGCCCCGGAGCGTTGGGGGATCAGGTTCTTTGCCTTTCGTGATATGACGGCGATCGTTAGGTTGTTGAAATTGACATCTGGAGGAGGACAGGGCCTGATAGGGGTAATCCCATGAGATTAAACACCCCCTCGTGCAGAAGAGGTTTTACCCTGGTTGAAGTCCTGGTGGTTGTGGCCATTATCATGACCCTTGCGGCAGCGAGCTTTGTGGCGGTAGGCAAGATGAACATTGCTGCGCACAAGGCTGGATCCGTATCGGATATCAAGCAGTTGTCCGTGATCTCGACGACCGGGGCAGCGGACAATAATAACATTTTCCCTCGGGCTCATTTCGTCACGCAAAACGGAGGTCTTCCCTTCTGGTTCAGCTGGGAGTGGAGGGATCAGTACAGCGTTACCCAGGAAATGGCCTATAATGGTGCCAACGAGTGCTGGACCAAGGACGGGAAGGACCGATGCCAGAATAATACGGACATCTGGAACTATGGAGGAGTCGATGAAGGATCATCGTCACTCTTTTCCTACGCCTGCGTGATCGATGACCCGGTCTGGACTGATGGTGGAGAATTCCTGCCTCCTGAACCTGCAGAGTGGGAGCGCCTTAAGGATGACGTTTATAACGAGGATGACGACACCTATCGGTGGACCCCTTCTCGCATGGGCCAGAAGGTAGCGTATCCCGTTCTCTGGGTGGATCTGGCGGTAGATTGGAATAACCGGACTCTGGGCAACTACCTGGAGAAGAAAGAGAAAAGGTTCACGGGCGTTCATGTAGGCTTCATGGATGGACACGTGGAATGGCGGGAGCGCGCTCGCGTGCGGAAGAGATTCAGTCGGCCAGGCCTGACGCTTTACTGGTAGCTTTCGGTTTAACAGGTCGGTGGGAACGGTGAGCGAGCTGGTTGAGGGCGTGCTCCTGTTCCTTGATACAAGCGGGTGAATGATCAGGGGGTGGTGTCGAAGTGAAGAGGCTCAAGGTAGTGGGGGTGATGGGTTCCGGTCAGGAGGGCCACGAGGAGCTGTCGTTTCCTCTGGGAAGAATGCTGGCGCGGCTTGGAGTCCACCTGCTCACCGGGGGTGGATCCGGGGTGATGCGATCGGTGTCGGAGGGATTTCAGTCTGTAGCGAAGCGTCCCGGACTTGTGCTTGGGATTCTACCGGGGTCGCATGGGAATGGCTCGCCGGTGCCTCCCGAGGGCTATCCCAATGAGCATGTGGAACTCGTCATTCGAACCCATCTTCCTGATCGAGGAGAAGATGGGGCGTCCATTATG
>Ga0163179_10000663_pt1 | contig 24359 bp, 19 predicted proteins | sample AtlANTMetagenome_FD_109643 | JGI IMG/M metagenome (GOLD analysis project Ga0163179, IMG submission 109643) | Marine eukaryotic phytoplankton communities from the Atlantic Ocean - Atlantic ANT 2 Metagenome | ecosystem: Environmental > Aquatic > Marine > Oceanic | place: North Atlantic Ocean...
CGACAATCGATGAACTCCGGGCATCGAATCCACAGGTTCGGGATCGAGTATGCCTTCTTTAACGAACAAAGGAGCAATCAGGTGATCCGTTCTCAGATGCGTTTCCTGAAGCATATTACGAATGCGGCTATTTTTCCGCAATCGACGCATGCGAACAGGCAAATCGTAAACAAAAAGGTCCTCTTTATCTGACATGTCAATGATACAGCTGAGTTAAGGCGAGATGAGTCATTCAGTCCCAATCAAATCAGGCCGTAGGCATTGATGACCGAGCGCAATTGCTGGAGATTTGAATCAGTCATTGAAACCAGAGGGAGTCTAATTTCCCCTTCAATATGCCCCATCATATGAAGGGCTTCCTTGACTGGAACCGGATTGGTCTCAATAAAAAGAGCCTTGAAAAGTTGATAATACTGTTGATGAATGGAAAGCGCGTCGGCAATTTGTCCATTCGCAAAATAATTTACCATTGCTGAAATCCTCTCTGGTATGAGGTTAGAAGCTACGCTTATCACACCCTGAGCGCCAACTGACATGAATGGCAATGTCAGGGCATCATCGCCACTCAGGATGATGAATTCATTTCCCAGTTCCTGCCTGAGTTGACTGACTCGATCAGCATCACCACCTGCCTCTTTAATTCCCACGATGTTAGGACAATGATCGGCAAGTTTCTTCACCGTACAGACTTCGATGGCCACCCCGCACCGGCCGGGGATGCTGTAAAGAATGATAGGTAGCTCCGTCGATTCAGCAATGGCCTTGAAATGTTGGAAAAGGCCTTCCTGCGATGGTTTATTATAATACGGAGCGACCTGCAAGGAACCATCAACGCCTCGCTTCTCTGCTTCCTTCGTGAGGTAAATCGCCTCTTCGGTTGCATTCCCGCCAGTACCGGCAATCACTTTGACTTTCCCCCCAGCTGCAGCAACCGTCAATTCAATGACTCGCAGATGCTCATCACAATTCAGAGTCGGTGATTCGCCCGTTGTCCCAACCGGAACAACCCCATCCACTCCCCCTTCAATCTGTTGATGGAGAAGTTTGTTGAGTGAGTCTTCATCCAGTTTCCCCGATTTGAAAGGCGTTACAATCGCAGTAAAAGTGCCTGTTAACATGTTGTTCGTTCTTAATCCAAATTTATTTCACCCGTAAACACAAAATCCGCTGGTCCACTTAGCCGGACCTTGGAAAATCCCCCATCCTCATGATCGAAAGATACCTTAAGCCAATCACCGCTTTTGACCTTTACTTCAACGGGTGTGTCAAAACCGTGTTTTCTGGCGGCCACCAGTGAGGCAGCGGTGACACCTGTGCCGCAAGCCAGAGTTTCTCCCTCCACGCCACGTTCGTAAGTCCGAACCCGAACGCGACCCGGACCAAGTATTTGCACGAAATTCACATTGGTTCCGTTAGGCCCAAAGTGTTCATGATATCTGACTGCCGCACCCAACTCATCCACATTGCATTGCCCTGCATCTTCAACAAATACAACGGCATGAGGAACTCCAGTGTTCACCGAATGCACTTGTAATTCGCTGCCCTTGATTTGAATACCTCGATCCAGCTCCATGGGGCCTGGTTCAGTAAGGTTGACTGTCACACCGTTTGGCTCAAAGGTCGCGCTGATTACTCCTGCCTGGGTATCAAAACTCAGGCCATCTTCTGAATGCATAAGCTGCTTGACAAAGGCAGCAAAACAGCGGGCACCATTGCCACACATTTCCGCTTCACTGCCATCGCTGTTGTAAAATTTCCAAGCCCAATCTGCATGCCTGTTTTGACTCTCTTCCAGCAACATCAAGCCATCTGCACCAACCCCTGCATGCCGATCGCAAAGCGCTGCAACCTGCTCGGAATCTGGCGTGAAGCTCAGGTTTCGGTTATCGATCAGTATAAAATCGTTCCCGGCGCCATTCATTTTTGTGAAAAATATACGCATCAGATCCAAACAACCTAACGAGCCCCTCTGACAGAGGAAAGTCCAAATTTAATCTCGGGAGGATTAGGAGTCGACTCAATCATTGCGAGGCACTCTCGAAGACGAGCTCCTTGGGATGCTCAAAGAACCATTTAATCTCTTTTGGAGTCAAAGCCCGATTAAAACAGCTGACCTCGTCGAGTAGTCCATTGTAGTTCAATCCGAGGTAAATTTTGATTGTTTCATGCGGTTTCCAGGAAAAAGTCTGATCCCAGCCCGCGATTTCGCCTTGGAACGCACCATTTAAATATAATCTGGCCACCCCGTCTTTCTTTCCTGTATTAAAATTTGACCAGGTAAATAGAACATGAGTCCAACGATCCTTTGCGAAAGGGGGAGCTTTTACAGGAAATAATGGTCTTTGATCCTCAGAGATCTCCTTGTTTTCAGGATTCCATATTTTCAAGTCAGCGAAGGCGCCAAGCCTGAAATCGCGAGGGTCACCGTCCTTGTTGAAATCGACAAAAAAAGAACCGTCGTTCCAAGCTCGGGTTGTTAATTGAAGTGGATCAGCAAAACCGGGTGCTAATTCTGTTTCAGGATCAAGTTTCAGCCAGAGGGATACACTCCCTGACCATTGATTCAAGCGGTATCGAACGTTCTTTTCGCCTCGATAGAATATCCATGAGGCATTCCGTTGATTGAACCTCAACGCAGCCCCTCCATCGATCCCAAGCCCTGTGACCCATTCGGTTTGTCCTTGAGCATGAAGACCTCGCCTAACGGTTTCCTGAGGTTGTTTCGAGGTAATGGTATATAAACTTGGATCACCATGAGCTAATTCCGCTTCAATGCCTCTGTCGAAAGATGAGTAAAACGTCAGCGCCTCTTGCAAAGATGACTGGGTGGATTGAGCCTGACCGCGCGCGCACAGTATCGATATCAGGACAACAAAGACGATCACCATATATTCTAGCTTCGCTTGGCATTTCATGATGGTTGTTTTACCCTGCCGGGCACGGTTTGGAAATGGAAAACAAATGGATCAAAAAGAGCGAAAAATCAAACTCAAGCTCATCATTGCCTATCATGGTGGTAATTATCAGGGTTGGCAGACTCAGAAAAGCGGAATAGGTGTGCAAAGTGTAATTGAAACGAAATTGAAAAATTTTTTTCACAAGGCAGGACCATTGCACGGATCCAGTCGTACAGATACAGGAGTGCATGCCTTGGGGATGACTGCACATCTTGAAATGCCTTCCGATTCCCTCATCATGGAACCCAAGAAAATTCGGTTGGCTATGAACGCCCTCCTCCCATCTGATATACGCATTATTTCAGCTGTAAGAGTTCCCTTACGTTTCCATGCACAATTCGATGCCAAGGGAAAACAATACCAGTATCGAATCTGGAATCACCCTTCCATGAATCCATTACTCGACGGTTTAGCTTGGCATCTGCCTGTAAAACTCAACCTGCAACACATGCAGAAAGCATCCCGACATTTTTTAGGTGAGCGCGATTTTCAATCAGTCGCATCCGCCAGAAAATACGCCTATGAAAACACGGTCCGTACATTGACTCGCTGCGATGTCCGTAAGCAAGGCAATGAATTTAAGATCATCATCGAGGGAGACGCTTTTCTATACAAGATGTGCAGGGGCATCGTAGGGACCCTGACGGCCGTCGGAAAAGGTAAATGGCAGGCTGATGAAGTCCCTGGGTTATTGCTTACAAAAAAACGATCACTTACAGGCATGAATGCACCCGCCTGCGGTCTGACCTTGCATAAAGTATTTTACTGATTGGGATTCATCCAAGTCAATCGACTCGCTTCCTGCCCCAATGTATCTGTCAAGGCCGCACTGAATTCCTGAAGGGTCCGAGGACTGTTTTCCACAGTCACTTTGAATCGACGTGAAAGAGCAGCCAGGCTTTCATCGAGTCGTGTCATTTTCATCACGTTCAAGTAGTCCGGGCCCTGCATATGCGAAGCTGGCAGATTGGTTAAATGGAATGACAAGGTCTCAAGCGGACCATCATTCCCCTCCATCAAAAGACCTGCATAAATGGCATTGACCGCCATGGTTCCGTTTGCTTCCACCCTGAGATTACGATTTGAGATATCTGATTTGCCCATCAGCGATTCCAAAGTTTGTTTCAGTTCCATGACACGGGTAGAATCCAGAGTTTGTCCAACCAGCATGTAACGCCTCCGGACCTGGTTTTTCTTATGTTCTGAATTTCCTTTCAGCCAGCCTTGTCGATCAAATATTTCAACCCTCCTTTGTGAATCTTCAATAACGGTATACTCCCAGAACGGGTAACGCTTCGTATCAATCCTTGTATCCTGAGTATGGCGGGAATCCTCAAATGTATGGCGCTTCAGTGCGTGTCTGAGTTTATGCACTTCATGATCCCACTCTTCAATCGTCTTTGGAACTGGGCGTTTTTCGGACGCTCTTACAAAGAACGTATCGACCGATGTCACTTTTTCAGTTTTCGGCAATCTTTGAAAAACGCGAAGATCTCGTGGTTGAATTTCTTTCTTGGCAGCTGTCTCTATCAACACATTTGAGCCCTTGAGCCATTTTTGAAACCAACGGAATGCCGGTATCTGCAGATCCTGAGTATCCTTGTGAGGACCTTCGGTGACCAGTAAGCCAAGTTGACCCTCAAGACCAAATAACGAGTAGATGTGTTGAACTTGACGGTGCGTTCGGAGAACCCCGTCCAAAGGGAAAATTGAATCCTTGTCCGTATTGGCTATCAGAAGGGCTCTGGGAGCAACAAGGGATGCAACCACAGGAAAATCCCATCGATAGGTATTCACCATGAACATGCAATCGCAATGACCTTCCACTGCGCCATCCAGCACGTAATCACGCAAGTCCGTGATACCGGCTACAGGAACCGCTGCTTTGACACGTTTATCCAATGCTGCAATCCACCATGAATAAGCGCCTCCACCAGATCGCCCAGTGATGCCAAGCCTCTCGGGATCAACCTCTGGTCGCGTTTGTAAATAATCCAGGGCACGCATCCCGTTCCATGCCTCAACTCCCGCAGGAGTATATCCCCGTGAATTCCACCACCAGCGACCTTCCCGGTAAGTGCCATGATGCACTCCTTGGATTTCTCCCAATTGGATCGTGTCAATGGTCAAGCATACAAAACCGTGTTGGGCAAACCAGATACCGTGGTGCTGGTAGGCCGTTTTATTGCCATAACTCACATCGCCTTCTTTAGCGTGAGCATGCCCGCTGACATAGAGGATGGCAGGCAGTGGTTTTTGAATCTCACGAGGAATATACAGATTACCAGTGACATACAAGCCGGGCATGGATTGAAAGTGCATATTCTCAACCGTATAGAGCTCCTTCTGTATAGTTCGTGTCACCACAGGAGAAAGCGGGGTTTTCGCAGGCATGGGATAAAGCCCCAGCATTTCGGACAACTGTCGCCGCAATTCAGGTGCTTGCTGTTTCCATAATTCAGCGGTTGCAGGATTCAACCATTGTTGTGACTGCTTTTCAATATCCTCGACTTCTGATTCAAAGTAACCTTTCAAATCAGGGTGAATAGACCAATCCGCAGCATTGATTCCAAGGACCAGCAGTAAGGTACCTATGAAAGTGAGCAATCGAGGCATTGAGTACATTTGATTAAGTGGTGATATGATTTCTGGATTAAAAAATAAAACTAAAGGTTCAGCGTCGGGAGGCAAGGACTGTTCATCGCAAGTTTATTCTATTATCGGGTGTTGAAAGGATTCTCAACTTATCCTTAGATCATTTCCACAGACAAAACCTGACCCATTTAATCCATGAACACTTTCAAGTTACGCAAACAAACGAGCACGCGCTTATTACTCCTCCTATCGACCCTCTTCACCCATGCGCAAGCGCAAAATGCCGCGATGCCTGCTACTTATTCGATACCCACCATTGATCTCTCTGAGGAAATAAATCGTCAGGTGATCATTGACCGTGAAAAAGGACAATATCTTGGACATCCGACAACTTGCCTGCTGGAAGATGGGAAAACCATGCTCTGCGTATACCCCAAGGGTCATGGTCGAGGTGCCATCGTTTACAAGCGCAGTTTGGATGGAGGAAAGACATGGTCGGAAAGATTGAAAACTCCTGCCTCATGGGCAAGTTCGAAGGAAGTCCCTACTTTGCATAGGGTAATTGATGCAAACGGCACAAAGCGAATCATCATGTGGTCTGGACTTTTTCCTGCCCGCATGGCGGTGTCCGAAAACGATGGCTTCACATGGAGCGAGCTGAAACCCGCTGGAGACTGGGGAGGTATTGTAGTGATGGGGTGTGTTGCTCCGATTCAAAAAAAACCTGGGCACTACGTGGCCATGTTCCACGATGACGGGCGTTTCTTCAAAGCAGACGGAAAACGTGCAGCCACCATGACTCTCTATCAGACTTTTTCCAATGACGGAGGATTAAAATGGTCTCAGCCTAAGCGTATCTACAGCAATGATCAGATCCACCTTTGTGAACCGGGAATGGTAAGATCACCTGACGGCAAGCAAATGGCGGTACTCCTCAGAGAAAATAGACGTCGACGAAATTCACATGTCATCTTCAGTTCGGATGAAGCGGAAAGCTGGTCAAAGCCCCGAGAACTTCCCGCATCTTTGACAGGTGACCGCCACACTGGAGTGTATGCTCCAGACGGACGACTCTTCATTTCCTTTCGGGATACCACGCTGAAATCCCCTACCAAGGGTGATTGGGTCGCCTGGGTTGGCACTTACGATGACCTTCTGAACAATCGAGAAGGTCAATACCGGGTGAGATTAATGGATAACACGAAAAATGCGGATTGCGCCTATCCTGGTGTTGAACTCCTTCCAGATGGCACCATTGTCACGACAACTTATGGTCATTGGGACAAAGGAGAGGCTCCCTACATTGTGAGTGTCCGCTTGAAACTATCCGAGTTGGATTCCAAAGCCGAAAAGCTGGAATTCCTGAACTGACCTGTAAGGGGCATCGTCAGGCAAATCAGGTGGCGGGAATAAATCGCTGGAAAAACAAGGCTGCAAAAAATAACGTCAGCGTGACTCCCATCCATGAGGGATCCACTCCAACAATCGAAATCATATCCACCAAAGGTATGCCTGCCAGCAGTCCTGAGACCGTTTTGAAAATTTGAACATTCTGAGAACGCAGGATGAATTGAAGGCACCAGACAACCCAAGCCAGTAATACAAGCGAAACCATCAGCCCCATCCAAAAAAAGCGACCGTTGTTCAACAGAAAAGAAAGCCCTATCGGGGCCGCGATGAATAAACATGGCCAAATAGCGATGCCCCCCCCGGTAGATTCTCTCCTGGCTACATAGGTAAGCCCCACGATGTAGGCAGCCATCGCGAAAGCTGTCCAGAGAGCAGAACCCTGCCATGGGTTTCCTGATGAGTCGAAAGCGGCCAGGATGAGAAAAAAACGGCATGCCGCCATGATGACAGGAGAGAAAGAGACATGCTTGTGCAGTGCGTCGTAAAGCAGAATGGAAGCAACCAGAAGAAGCCCGATCATCAACGATACGTTTGCGCCCCAGAGGAGGCATAAAAACCCTCCACTGATTGCCCCTGACCCTAAAATCCAAACCGTTTTTTCTTCAATATGACCTGCGGGAATAGGCCGCTCTTGCCGGAATCTTCGATCAAAGCCAACATCGAAAGCATCATTTAGATACATGCCGCCAATATGCAACAAAGTGCCCCCAAGGCATAACCAAAACAATACTATGTATTCGGCCATACCTCCTATCAACCAACCGGCCAGACAATTGGACCAAACGGTCGGAACATTGGATGCGCGACCGAGGATGAGCAATGTACGCCATTTCGGCGGTGTTTGTATGTGTGTCATACCCATATGGGACCGCAAGAAAACTGAATTCAGCGCAAATTTGCAACCATTGAATCCTTTGGATCGGTTGGGCTCGGTCCGTCGAGATCCCCTTTACGACTAAAAAAAACGCCCCCACTCCTGAAGGAGGGAGGCATTTTCCCGAAACGTGATCAGTCTTTTATCCCAGGGGTTCCGAACGAATCACGCGATAGTTACTGGCACCCTTATACCAAATTCGCACAAGCGATTCTCCATCACCGAGCTGCATGCCATCCAGATCAGCCAGAGAGGCGACAGGTAATTGATTGATCTCGCGGATTACCGCTCCAGGGCGCACACCGGCTTGCCAGGCTGCCCCACCCTGTTTGACACCGCTTACAAGAATGCCCTTGATGCGCGAAGGAATCTGAAACTGCCTTCGAAGCTCAGGTGTCAATTCCTCAAGTTGCATGTCGCCGGGCCAGTAAGATTCAGCGTTGCGACCCGACTGACTTGCCCACTGCGAACCTTTGTCACTGAGTTCATCCAGCGAAACTTCGATCGCTGTCAGTTCACCGCCCCGATTGATCTCTAAACCGTAGCCCTGATTGGGTGCGCTTTGCCCCACCACCAGTTTCAGGTGTCGACTGTCCTTGATTTTCTTCCCACCAAACTCAACCACGACATCGCCAGCCTGTAGACCGGCCGCATCGGCAGGACTGCCTGGTACCACATCTGCAATCAGTGCTCCCGTGCTGCCTTCCATACCGAAGTGTGATGCCATTGCAGGTTGAACGTCCTGAATATTGACCCCCAGATAGCCCCTCACAACATGGCCATGATTGATCAGGCTTTCCATGACACTACGGGCAAGATTGACAGGGATGGCAAAACCAATGCCAAGATTGCCTCCCGATTGACTCAAAATGGCAGTATTCACACCGATCAAACGACCTTCAGCATCCACAAGAGCCCCCCCGGAATTACCTGGGTTGATGGCCGCGTCGGTTTGGATGAAGTCTTCGTAGTCCAGGCCCATGTTCGACCTCCCCTTGGCGCTGACCATTCCCATGGTAACAGTCTGCCCAACTCCAAATGGGTTCCCAATGGCAAGCACCAGATCACCCACTAATATCTGATCGCTGTTGCCCAGTTCAATGGGTTGTAAATCGAGGGCATCTATTTTCAAAACCGCAACGTCCGACTTCGGGTCTACTCCAACTACTGCTGCAGCATATTCTTCATTGCCGGGACTCAAGACGACCTTGACCGTGTTGGCACCCTCAATGACGTGATTATTGGTAAGGATATAACCTTCGGGAGACACAATGACACCGGAACCCAATCCGCTTTTCGGTTTGGAACCCTGCATGTCAGGGAATTCAAAGCCCCGGAACTTTTCTCCAAAGAACTGTTCCAGACCAGGGCCACGACGTGATGCGTTCGGCTTCGCTTCAGTGCTTGTGAATACCTTGACGACGCTAGGCGCTACTTTTTGAATCACCGGAGCGAAACTCACGGTCATGCTTCCTTCGCGTTTCAGCGGTTGATTGTCGATTTTTAATGTCGGCTCAGGATGAGCACCTGCACGACCATCTCCCTTCATCCACCCCGTTGCAACAGAAGCGAGGATTGCGATAGTCATCGTACCAATTAATGCAAAGCGCATGCTGTTGCATAATACTGCAATTTGTTTTTTCATATGGTTATCTTTCAATCAGGTTGTGTGCTTCTTTACTCACATTCACACAAGACCACATGAGATTCACTGCAACCTTTCCGTCCCGTTACAAAAATGTAATCTTCATCTGAACCATTTGGATGTTCGACTTCGCTGAGCATCCTGCGCTACAACAATCGCAAAGCCTGAAGGAAGACGTTTGTTGCGCTGCGTCCCTTCCCTTGGAGAGGTGTTGTTCACTTGTAAGGCAGGATGAGTGTTCCGCCTTTCAGTGAACTCTTCATCGTTGGAAACATGCAGGATGTCCTTGAGCTCAGATCGCTGAAAACGCTCTTCCCTAACGCTGCCTTGCTTTGTAAGGTCGTTCGGTGATTCCCATGAATACATTGCCGGCATTGCTTTCATTTGCGCTCCTGCTGCAATCCATTGAGGCTGTCTTTGCAGAACCAGTCGCAGCATGGAGAACAGGTTTCAGTCGTGATGACATCACGCCTTCTTCTTCAATGTGGATGAGTGGCTATGCTGCACGCGATCATGCTTCAGAAGGAACGCGCACCCGTCTTTGGGCAAAGGCATTGGCTCTGGAGGATGCGAAAGGTAAGAGAGCGCTCTTGGTCACACTGGATCTGGTGGGTGTCTCAAGGGATGTCACAGATCCCGTCAGACATGAGATTGCGGTCAATCATCAACTTGGATTAAAAGACGTCCTCATCAATTGCTCCCATACCCATACTGGACCTGTAGTCGGTGAAAACTTGAGAACCATGTATATTCTTGAAGAAAATGAATCTCAAAAATTGCTCAACTATACACGTCACTTGAAGGAGCGACTGGTCGAACTTGCAGATGCTGCATTTTCGAATTTGGAAGCATCCAGATTACGAGCAGGTCAATCTCAAGCCACTTTTGCCACCAACAGGCGAGAGAACCCTCAATCACACGTTCTCGCCTGGCGAGCATCAGGAAAATTAAAAGGCCCTGTGGACTATTCGGTACCCATTCTCGAAATCAGGGACATGGATCATCAATTGAAAGGTCTCGTATTTGGTTATGCATGTCATGCAACAGTCTTGAGTGATTACCAATGGTCAGGCGATTACCCGGGCTTCGCTCAAATACAACTTGAATCTCGATATGATGGAATTCAGGCCATGTTCTGGGCCGGGTGCGGTGCAGATATCAATCCATTACCAAGACGCACAGCCGCACTTGCTGAACAGTATGGCGTGGAACTTGCCCAGGCTGTGACTCAGGGAATCAAGGGGGTCATGGACGAGGTATCCCCGACCCTGAAAACCGATTATACGGAAATACCCCTGCTCTTTGCCCCAATGCCTTCAAGAGAGGATCTTGAGTCCGAAGCCCAGTCTGACAATCCGTATGCCGCCTCACGTGCACAAAAATGGATGAATCATATGAAACAAGGCCACCCATTGCCAACGAGTTATCCTTACCCCATAGGTCTTTGGAGATTGGGTAATCAGGTCAAATGGCTCACGATGGGCGGGGAGGTAGTTGTGGACTTTGCACTGACCTTCAAGCAAACCTACGGCAGGGACTTGTGGATCGCAGGTTACTCGCATGATATCATGGGCTATATTCCCTCAAGACGAATCTGGAACGAAGGAGGCTATGAAGGTGGGGGAGCCATGGTTTATTACGGCCAACCCACTCGATGGTCCCAAGATGTGGAACATCAAATATCACAAGCAGTTAAAAGCCTAATGAGTAAATAAAACCTCAGTATCTTGACGGATCTGGCCTCGGTGAAGCTTCCATGGCCCTTTGCAATTTGCCTAATAGCCAAGACAGCAAAGCAACCCCACCTATGGTGAACAGAAGAATGAACCACCCGGCGGCATCGTGATTTGCATCGATCGACTCGATACCATGATGATGTGCTTGATAACTCAAAAACAACACCCGCATCAAATTTCCGAAAACGGCAAGAGCGATACCAGCGAAAAAAAGCAATATCCTCAACCCAAGTTCTTTCAGCATCAGAAAACCAATGAACAAAGTCGCCATGACGGTGCTTTGCAAGCTTCGTATACCACTGCACGCTTCGTCCACACCCACAGGTCCGCTTGAAAGATGAATCACACTTCCGGCCAAGTCCGCAGGTATCCCGATGACTTCAAGGATCTCTACTGTGGCAAAAGCAACCTGGTGCTGCAGTCCATTGACCACAAAACCGTGAACCACGGAAGGCATGGGCAAGGCGATGAGGATAAAAGCATATGGAAATAAAAATTTCATGATGCCCTTCCAGCCAAAGACGTAATGGAGATTGGCTGTGACAACCAACATTACCGCCAGCGCTAAACCGACCAGTGCGGCAGGTTTCAAACCAAAGGCCGCCTGATATATTTGAAACGTAAAAAGCAATCCAATGCCTGCGATGCCGCATGACACGGATGGCCAGCCCACTTTCAGGGTAGCAGAAGGTCGCACCTGCCAGGATTCCCAGAATAGAAATACGCAGAGGAAAATCACGATCCAGCCAAAGGAAAGATCGGGCTGGTGATTCCAGAACCAAGATGCTTTGGCTGCCAGCCAGGCCAGCGCAATGAAGCTTGGTAGCAATTGCAGGCAAAGAGACCGCTCCGAATATGAATCCGGAGGCGCCTGCATGGGAACTTTGGATTCACTTGCCATCAGGGTCTCCCTCTTCTGATGCTTTCGCACTTTCCCACGCTTCAATCGCTTGCACGTAATCATCACGAACAAGCCATTGACTCAAAAAAACTTTCAGCCGATCATCCCCTTTTTCCAATTGCCCGGCTTGAACGGTGGTAGAAACCCTGATGAATTGCTTGGGCCCCAGCAAGGGACGTCTGCTCTTGAAGCTATCCCATACCCTTGCCCAGAGCTTCGAATCAACCATGCGATTTGAGGTTCCCGTCGTGTTCTCCCGTTCTTTTTCAAACTGGTATTTCATGGCAACCGAAAGATTATGATCCAATCGATAGGGCAATGTTTGCCCTCCGACCATGCCTGTAAAATAAACAAGTTCAGAACGTGATCCTGCAATAAACAGCCGGCGCTCAAACCCTATCTTGTCGCCTTGAACCTCCACCTCCACGTAGTCTGGCTGGATAGGCTGAATCTTCCAGCCTCCCTCAGTCCAGCATCGATCAGGAGTGTGAACAAAAAGGCCTATTTCGTTAATTGATTCACTGTGGCGTTTGGCTATGAAAGCCAGGATGGCATTGTCGGAGGCATCCAGAAACTGGCCATTGAATGTTTCATCAGCCACGAGACGGCGTTCCATGGCGTCACCAATAGGATGATCCACGAAATCGTAACCAGTGACCTCACTCTTCGATGAAAACCAGAATCGCTCCCGACTTTGATCCACGTGTGTATACCAGATATTTGGAAAACCCCATAATCCTATGAGAAGCAGAGAAATCCCAAAAATCCAGAAAGATGAATTCACCAAATCCTGATGTTGAGATTTATTTTTAATAGCATCCACCATACATTACCAAGTATTTATGCCAAATGCCTACCCCAAATAAAGACAGTGAAAAAAATTTAACGGATCACGATCGTGATGCAGTGAATTTTGATTATGCAATGATTGATTGAACAACTTCCCCCGCTACATCAGTCAACCTGAAATCTCGACCATTCATGAAATACGTCAACTTTTCGTGATCAAAACCCATTAATCGCAAGATAGTGGCATGAAGATCATTGACACTCACTCGGTCATCAACCGCCTTAAATCCAATTTCATCCGTGGAACCATGATGGACGCCCCCTTTGACACCGCCACCTGCAAACCAATAAGTAAAAGCATGGGGATTATGATCTCGCCCCGGATTATTGCCTTTTTGAGAAATGGGTAACCTGCCAAATTCCCCGCCCCAAATAACCAGTGTTTCATCCAGGACCCCTCTCTGTTCAAGGTCTGACAATAGACCAGCTATGGGCTGATCGGTTTCCCTGGCAAATCCTTGATGATTACCCGCTATGTCCTGGTGACCATCCCAACTTCGTTGATTCTCCATACCGCCGGAATAAATTTGAACGCACCTTACGCCGCGCTCAACCATACGGCGAGCCATCATGCACTGACCCGCAAAATGCTTACAATGATCTTGATCCAGCCCATAAAGTTTTTTGATATGATCTGGTTCACTCTCGATATTAAAAGCTTCAGGTGCCGCCGACTGCATGCGAAAGGCTAACTCATAGCTTTCAATACGTGCATTCAGCTCTGCCTCAGCCGCAGAGCGCACATTTTGTGAACGATTCAGTTTTGCAAGCAAATCAAGCTGTGCACGTTGGTTATCTGGATTTAATTCCTGAGGTGGGTTTAAATTATCAATGGGATTCCCTTTAGGGCGAAGCCAAGTTCCTTGATGAACACTTGGTAAAAATCCAGCCCCCCAATTGCTCGCGTGTCCTTTGGGAAGCCCACGATCGAGTGGGTCACTCATTACAACAAATGAAGGTAGATTACGACTTTCACTCCCCAGACCGTAAGTCAGCCATGATCCAACACAAGGCCAACCCATTCGGGTAGAACCCGTGTTGATCATGAATAAAGCAGGGCTATGGTTATTTGATTCAGTGTGGCACGAATGAACGAATGCCATTTTATCTGTATGCTCTGCCAGATGAGGGAATATTTCACTGACCCATGTCCCGCTTTGACCATGCTGCTTCCAGTTAAAAGGGGATTTCATCAAGGGGCCCACGGCGTTGGTGAAAAATCCAGTATTGTTGTCAAAACCATTCAATTCCATGCCATCACGTTTTGCGAGTTCGGGCTTGTAATCCCAGGTATCGACCTGACTTGGCCCACCGTTGACAAATAACCAGATGACCGATTTGGCCTTCACCGGAAGTTGAGGGACTCGCGGAGCCAATGGATCTGGCCCATCAGCGATCAAGGAGGGCGCGACCAAACCTCCATCCTTAAGTAAGCCAGCCAGACCAAGAAGCCCAGCACCAGCTCCGGATTTTCTGAACATTTCGCGTCGGTTCATAGAGAGAAAGTCAGTCCACATAAATGAATTCATTGAGATTCATGACAACTTGAGCAAAATCCGTGAGCGCCAGCATCTCATGGTTTTTTGAGCCAGAGGAGCGATGTCTCTCTGTTTGGGCTGCAATGAATGCTGCACCCTCAGCTAACTCCAATCTGCCAGGCTTGCGATTAAGCGCTATTTCATAAGCTTTATCCACGGAATCCATCATTGAATCACCTGCCTCATTCCGTATGCGTTCCGCAAAAGCTTTGGCCCAGTTTCTCACAAATGGACTATTCATGAGAAGCAGAGCCTGCGGGGCCACCGTGGTCGTAGGCCTTGTACCCTGACTGACGAGAGGTTCGGGAGCATCAAAAGACTGCATTGCTGTAATAAGCCTGCTTCTCTTGACTGTGAGGTAAATACTACGCCTCAAACTTGCAGGATCTAGCGATCCTTGACCAAACATGCTTTTGTCCAGTCGCCCGGAAACGGTCAAAAGGGAATCGCGAATCGCTTCGGCTTCTAATCTGCGATGCGCAGGAAAAAAAGGGGCATGATCGAATCCTGCCTGCTCTTCAACGGATGAGTTTCTGGTTGGTCGATGCGACGTTTGCTGATAGGTCGCGCTGGTCATGATGAGTTGATGCAGAGGTTTCAGACGCCATTGATTTTCGATCAATTTGACCGCAAGCCAATCAAGGAGCTCAGGATGTGCCGGTTGATTACCAAAGCCTCCGAAATCATTTGGAGTCGAAACGAGCCCTGTTCCAAAATGGTGTTGCCAAAGCCTGTTGACAATCACTCTTGCAAGTAAACGACCCGCACCGTTTTCTACGTCAGTCATCCATTCAGCCAGAGCCCGTCTTTTGCCTGAGTATTTCACCCCTTCAGGCGGGTCGTGTTTCCATGGATTGCCACTGTCATCATCGGGATGCAAGGCTTTGATAAATCCTTGATTCACCACTTTGCCCTTGGAGTTCGTACTCCCTCGTTTGAGAAAGTACGTTTTTTCAAAAAAATCAGCACCTTGAGAATGCATTCGAACAGCAGGAAATCCTTCCGCGCAAACCAGAACTTTCGTGCGGTCTGGCTCAGGTTTTTGCAGCAAATGTTCTTGAAGTTTCCCTTTGACAGTTTGCCAACCGACATCAGTGCTTTTCCACCACTCCATGAGTAAGTGGCGATCTTCCGTGGTGATACCTCCTTTCACGCTTGATGACTCCTTCATTCCCCGCAACAAGGTGGTGATTGTGGAAGGAAGCGTTATGTCACGAAGCCCGGCATTCCGATCGCTTGCAAGAGAGATCCGAGGACGTCCGATGCTGTGTCGCTTATTAACCGAAAACTCAAGATGCAATTCCAGTTTATCACCAACAAAAAGAGTCAAAGGTTCATTGAACTCAAAAACAGCTGCATGATTATCACCAAATTGAGGATCCACAGCCCATCCAGAATTTGGGTTTTCATCAAGAGCTGCGGCCACAGAGAGATGCTTGTCGTTTTGTTGAAAAGTAGCACGTGGACGAATCAAGGGAATCTCTTCGCTCTCTACCCCCCCCTTTCTGGTGATGAATACTCGAATCCTGCTGAGACCGAAATTACCATTATCGGCTCGTCCAGGCCCGTTTTGTTTGAGGGTCGAATCAGCCAATGCTTCGACCCTCAAAGCTAGAACCCCTTTTTTTGAGAGGGTCGTCGTCATCGTGTAGACATCCGAATCACCATTTTTGCCCTCTACTACGTATGAACCGTCCTCCAATTTCCTGAATGAAGCTCCAGCTTTGGAATGCAGCGTTTGAAAATCAATTTGTTCCCAAATGGGATGGAAGGCATCGAAAGAGTCTTTCTTTAACCAATTCTCAAATTTTACAGGAATGACTCTCTTTTCGTAATTATGCAAGGCTTCGAGATATGGAGCATGTTCTTTTTCAAATTGCTGAAGAGCCTCCTGATATTTTTCAGGTTCGAGGTCGATTTCAATTTCACTTCTCACGGTAGATGTGAATGTCGATAGCAGCCGATAATATTCCATACTGGAGATGGGATCGGCTTTATGATCATGACATCGCGCACATCCGACAGTGAGCCCCAGCATAGCAGAGCCTGCTGTAGAAAGCATATCGTCCATGGCATCATAACGGACACGCTCAACTTCATTGGCTGTAATTTGTGTAGGAAACACACCAGCACCCAAAAACCCCGTCGCCATCATAGCCAGCGGGTTGTTCGGCTCATACTCATCCCCAGCTAATTGCCAACGTACAAATTGATCGTAAGGCATGTCTGCATTAAGGGCCTTTATCACAAAATCACGGTAGTGATACGCACTCGGGCGGTCATAATCATGCTCGAAGCCAGAGCTTTCAGCGTAACGCGCCAGATCCAGCCAATACCTTCCCCAACGTTCACCATAGCGCTCGCTCTCCAGCAGCCCTGATACAGCATTGGACCACTTCGCTGGTGAGGCATCATCCATGAATCCCTGCACACTTTCATAGCTTGGAGGAATACCTTGAAGGTCAAATGAAGCTCGGCGCAGCAGCACACGATGGTCTGCCTGTGGGTTGGGTTGAAGTCCCTTTTCATGCAGATGGCTGAAAACCCATCGATCAATCGGGTGAGGACTTATCTGCCCTGCTTGATTCATCTCGGGAGGAGGATTAACGCTCAATGGGCGAAATGCCCACCAATGCTCTGCCTTACCTGAGGCGAACTGGTCTTTTGCTGCCACTTTATCGGCGAGCGCCTGAGTCCAGAACATCAACCCAACCATCAACAACTGCGACAAGCTGGCCATATTGATCTTTTTAAAACATTGCATCACACAAAGTTGCCTTGGGTTCCTTACTCTATATTGTTCAATAATACAAAATCACGAGACTGATGGAGATCCTTTTTTACGGGACCTGTTTAGCATTGGGCTGCAGGTATCAGTAACAAGCACAATATGCACCTTCCGACGGATGAAACAGTAGTTTAAGTCATTATTCAAATAAACCAGCTATGCTGTAAGTCGTTTCAGTGTGTAATCCCTACATTAACCCGAGTCATGATGCAGTGAAAGGAAACATTCTCACATATAAAGGTGACACCAAAGTGATTTACTTTTGTTGTTGGCTGAACGCTAGGAATCATAACGCGCAAGGTGACTAAAGCTCAGATTACTTCTGGTGATTCTGATCATCATAGGTGCTCTGCTCGCAATCATAATGAAAATATTGATAAATAAGCGTGCTATTTTCGTAAACAACGTTGCACAGGAACACTCGCTTCTATGATCTCCCCATAAGTTCATTTCAATGCATGCCACCGGGTAGAGATAATCAAAAGAGGGGACTTTCTTTACCATGCCGCCATGACCGTCGTGACGGCAGTGAAAAAATGCGAGATATTTTGACACGTTTGAGTTGTCAGGAGGACAAGCCGTTTCGCTTCATTTACGAAACCGATGACTCGCTTATTTTAGTCAATGCCTCTGTGATGGAAGGCATCTCTGTAGGTTGTACATTCATTCCTCGTGAGGCAGCACGTAACTGCCCAATGGCCAGACCATTGTCATTCAATGGGATTTGATCGGGCAGTTGTGTTCTGAATCCGTGCTGTGTGAGTGTCCCCATCAGGTACTCTGTCCAAATGCGGTTTTCAAATGCTGACCCACTGAGTATGATGCATTGTGGATGAAGGGTTGCGGCGATTTTGAGAATCCATTGTGAAAAGGTGCAAAAGACGCGTCTCAGGATGTACTGCGCATGCCTGCCTTGTTGCATGTCTGTCACAATTCCTTGAAGCATGGGTTTCCAACCCAAAATGCTCATTTGTTTGGCTTCCCCTGCCTGATTGATGGGATGTGCATAAGGCTTGACCCCTCGCCTTAAATCCATTTCCCGATCCATCACAGCCTCTAGCTCAGAAAAAGTATGTCCCTGATATCGATTACGATGAGTTCCCAGCAACAAAGCGGCCAAACCAAACCACCATTGAGTGACACTGCGAGTCTGCCGACATTGAAGTTTTCGATCAAAAACCTGATCCCATTGCTCAATTTCCTGAAGGTTCAATTGAGCTCTTAACTTCAAAGGCAATACGTCCCACATCTTTTTCCCAAATGTCTCGTGGAGCATACCAAATAAACAAGCTCGATTGTCATCGATTGAGGAATCTCCGCCAGGCAGGCAGAAGGATTCAAATTGAATGATGCGCTGCCATTCGTTACCTTCAAGCCATAGACATTCCCCTCCATTTAACTCGTCCTGCCTACCAAGCCCAATTCCCTCGTCGAAACACAACGCCATCACATGCGATATTTCAAAATCGCATGGGATACCTGCCATGACGTGAGCAAGATCGTGTTCAATTTGCTGAACTTTTGTTTCGGTAGATAGAGCATATTGGGCTGTCAATGCCTGAGAATCCATGTCTGCCTGAAGCTGCTGAGGATCATGGTCGAACAGGGCTTTGGAATCATTCAGGTTGTCAAAAAAGAAATCGAGACTACTCCCCTGCTCCAAAGGCCCTATGGGCGCGAGCAAAAAGGAACGCTCTTCAACGCTCAGCCCCAAGGACGTTAAGCGCTTACCGCCCAATGCAATGAGTTCCTTTTTACTTCCTTCCATCTTAATTTCCTGAGGAACGATCCCCTTACCATGGCGCAAAACCTGCCTTTGCCCCCCTAATCGCTGAACCAGACTATCAGGTGTCGTTCTCAATATGGGTAAATCCGATACCAACATGGAATCAATATGTCCCTCGAATGCTTGCAATGCCTCCCTCTCGGTGCAGGCATTGGGCAGTCGTCGCTCAGCGCCGGAAATAACCGCAAGAGGAAGATGAAGTAAGTTCATCAAAAGGTGAAGAATACCCGAGCCAGGGAGGCCGATGTCAAGGTGCGACCCAAAGGGTGCAATCTGACCAGACAGACTCGATACATTATTTCGTTTTTTCATCCTCAGCAGCGGCGCACTGGATTGCATCAACCAATCGCGCTCCTTGACGCCCGCTAACACAAAAGCATCTATCGCATCAACGGAATCTAGGATGCATGGAATCGGCTGATGTGCGGAATCAAGCAAAGCGCGTATGCGCCGGACAGGTTCGTTGACTGTTGCCAGGCTTACTAAAGAGAAACCGGAGATTTCTTTGACAGCCAATACGCCCCCCTTTTCGATCACTGCAGCAGATTGGATGAATGCGTCGCGCTGACGACCTTTGACAACTCCACAATGATCCCAAAGTTCAACTGATGGACCACAAATAGGGCATGTATTCACCAAATGCAGAAAACGTCGATCTCTTGAATTACCAACTTCCGACAAGCATTGCTCGCAAAGCGGGTATTTACCGAGTGATGTATCTCCTCTTCTGAGCAGTCCTTTACGTGCAATTGAATATCTGGGACCGCAGTCGGCACAAAAAGTGTAAGGGTAAAAGAACCTGCGATTATCTGGGTTGAGCATTTCCGCAACACATTCGGAGCATTGTCCCCTGTCTGGCAAAACCCACCTACCACCGGATTGTCTGTTTTCAGCTTCCCGAAGACTGAAAGACATGTCTCCTTTGGGATTTATTCGATTGATACTGACCAATTCAAAACGGTAGTCAGCCTGTTGAAATCTCGAAAGAAATTGATTTTCAAAAGCTTTCAGAGTCCCCTCATCCCCTTCGAGTTGGATCTCATAGCCTCGCGAAAACGGTCGTATCCATCCTCGTAAATTCAAAGACCTGACCAAAAGAAAAACAGCAGCAGCAAACCGGCTGCCATGCAGGTTACCCCTTACCAAAAATTGTTTACGAACAAACCCTGGAGATGCGTCCTTCATAACATCGGAAACCTATCATCTTTAACATCCAGTTAAACATAGACCTGATTGACCTCGTAAACATCTTATCCATCTACCTCTATTTGACTAACCAAGGTTGATCAAAAGGGCTTCTCAATTTTTGACCTGCGTTCATGGAAGATTAAAACCCTTAGCTGAAGTTCCGTCCTGATGTGAAAAAATATTAGCTAATTGGACCAGTTCTTTGAAATGGAAATGAATCTTGGTGCAGGTGTTTTCACCGAGAGCCAGTGACTAATCATGAGAAACCTTGAATTGACCGCGGCAACTCTCGTGCGTAATCCAGGGGCGATCTTGAACCTTTTTGGATACATCTAAGATTCAAAACGATTTTTCAACAGCCGAATGGCACTCATGCATTTTTTCATCTCTTGATTAGATCCAATCGATATGCGAATTCGATCATTGAATTGACCTGTTGTAAACCAGCGAACCAGTATTTTTTGACGGCGCAATCCATTAAACCATTCGCTGGCAGGAGCCAGAGGAGGTTTAACAAAAAGGAAGTTGGCTTGACTCGGCAGAACATTGAAACCGAGCCCTTCGAGTTCTTGAGCCGTCTGATTTCTGCATTTTTTGATACGCTGAAAATTGGAACGGTAATAGGACAGGCTCCTCAAGGTTTGCAGTGCTGCTATTTGCCCCATTCCATTCACATTGTAACTGTCGCGAATGCAATCGATAGCGTGAATTAAATCAGGATGCCCAACAAAGTAACCTACCCGCTGAAAACACAAGGAATAGGATTTTGAAAAGGTCCGTGAAACCAGAACATTACTTAAGGTGGAAGCAAGTTCCATGGCGTTTTGCTCAGCAAAATCAGCATAGGCCTCATCTAAAATGACAATACCATTTTGAGCTCGGCACAGAGCAAGCAGTTCGCGGGTGGAATACCCTCTGCCTGTGGGCGCATTCGGGGTTGTGACAAATGAAAGTGCCGCATCAAAGTTCCATTGTTGTTCTTTTTTCAGCTGCCGCAAAGACGGCATACTGAAATCAGGGTTCAACGGAACCTCATGACGTATGGCTCCTTGAATGTCCGTCAGCACAGGATAAAGCGAATAACTTGGGGTCCAATATTGAACGAGGGACTTTTCCCTGACACGTCCAGCCCGCTTTCCTTGCCAGGGATCAACAAAAGCACGAGTGGCCAATCCCAGAAGTTCATCCGAACCATTTCCAACCGTAATCTGATTTTCCTCTACATCGTGAAGTTTCGCGATACGCTGACGCAAAGGCTGCGCCGTAGGGTTTGGATATAATCGCAATCGCTCATCCACTGATCCCCTCAGTGCCTTGAGCACGCTTGGCGAGGGAGGGTAAGGGTTTTCGTTGGTGTTGAGCTTGGTCAATCCCTTCACCTTGGGTTGTTCACCGGGGGTGTAAGGGTGTAGTTCATGAACAAGTGGTCGTATCCAATCAGGATTAGATTTTAAATTTCGAGCCATGGCATCATTGCTTAAAGATCACTGAGCACTCAACTTTTACGTATTTCTGCCGAGTTTCCATGTCCGTCCAAACCTTCCATATTCGCAAAGGCACGCACCGCGGGCAATGCCCTTTCAAGCGATGACTTCTGATACTCAACAATACTCGTGCGACGTTGAAATTGATCCACTGTCAAACCCGGAAAAGAAGCCCCAGCTCCTCCAGTAGGCAATACGTGACTGGGACCAGCCACATAATCTCCGAGCGCAGTTGGTGAATCATTACCAAGGAAAATGGCGCCTGCCGTTACAATTCCCTTCGAAAGCTTACGGGCATTGTGTGTCATGATTTCGCAATGCTCAGGTGCAAACTCGTTGGCCAATCCCACAGCCTGATCCAAATCCCTGACGTGAATCAACCACGCATTTTTGTTCAAAGCTTTTCCTATGAATTCTGAACGCGTCAACTTTTCAACTTGCTTATTTACCTCTGCCTGAACACGACTGATCAATCTTTTGGAAGTTGTCAGTAAACAGACACGTTCTTTACCTGAGCCGTGTTCAGCTTGAGCAAGCATGTCAGCAGCAACATAGGAAGCATTAGCTGTTGGGTCAGCAATGATGAGCACCTCACTCGGACCCGGAAGCAAATCAATGGACACATGACCAAATGCAAGCCTTTTTGCGGCCACAACATAGGCATTCCCTGGACCAAAAATTTTATCTGCTTTGGCAATGGTTCTAGTACCGAATGCCATGGCCGCTACAGCCTGTGCTCCACCTACTTTGAAAACCTTGGAAGCTCCTGCGTGCTTTAATGCAAACAATAAGTCTGGATTTACTTTACCCTCCGGATTGCATGGAGTGCATACGTTAATCTCAGGGCAACCTGCTACTTTGGCAAGCCCTACTGTCATTAATGCTGTCGAGGCTAATGGAGCCGTGCCTCCAGGCACATAAAGACCCACCCTGCGGAAAGGATCATATTTTTCCCCCACGCGAGCTCCATGCGAGTTGCGTCCACTCCAGCCCTTTCTTTTGGACATTTTCCCAAAATTCTGAATGTTTGAAAAAGACTCTTTTATTGCCGCTTTTGTCGCAGAATCGACTTGTCGTGAGGCATGTTCGAATTCAGTTTTAGAGACAATTAATTCTCGCGCCTTCAATACGGCACCATCAAATTGTTCCGTAAAATGCAAAACTGCCTTATCTCCTTTACTGGCTACTTCGTGCATGATGGAACGAACTCTTTGATCCACCTCTTCATCAAACAGACTCGATGTAGCTAGGACCTTGTTCCATTTCCGCTGAAAGGACTTTTCTGAGAAGACCGCAATGTTCATAAGAGTACACATACGTGCATTATAGCCCTCTTGGCAAATGGCAAATTCCACTCTTGTTAAGAAAATTCAAAAAAAGAGGACTATCCCCTTTTTTTTGCCTTCAAACTCACGGTATATCGTCTTGCTTAGAATGAGGCTATCTTCCCACTCCCTCGATCCAGGCAAGAAGTGCATTGAGGTGAACAAATAAGTTTCAAAAACACATTTGTTCATTTGTAGGATTCCTCAAAGAGGGAAAAGTGTTGAGGGAACAAACAGCAACTACTGATAGCAAAGATCAATAACCTTGCTTGCGCTGAAGTGGGTCCCAGAACTCCAAATTTACATCGGTGCCTGTGCGGGCAGGATCTGAAGGTGGGTTGATTTGATCTCCCTTCCGAAACTCAGCATGGCCATCGTTGAAACCAACATTTCCACCTCCCTGGTGCCGATTTGGATCAATACCCTCAAGTGCGTCACCATTACCGAAGCCCGACGTAGGCCACCAGAGACTACTACTCCACGAACCATTCGGCTTGGGCATGGTATCCCCGACTGCTAGATTCATGGACGGACTTCGAACAGCAGTGCGTTTAAAGTTAGGTTTGGATTCTACTTTGATACCGTTAATGGTGAAAGATCCGCCCCCATAAGGATGAATACCGAGAAAAAATGCATTGTAACCATAGCCCACTTTGTGAGCATCAAAGGCCCATTCCCATTTCACGTTATTGTCCTGCCGACTTCGCTTGAGGGAAAGGCAGTGAAAAAGATTCGACATATTGCCCTCAGGAATGATGGTGGTTCCCCACCAATTGGTCAGATTTTGTGCAGTGGATGATGTCCCGTTGTTTCGGTGAGGTGGAAATGTATCGTTGTTATCATCCGTATAAAATTGCATGAAAAGATTTATTTGGCGCAAATTATTCAGGCAGGCAATACGTTGGCCTTTCTCTTTAGCTTTACCAAGTGCCGGTAAAAGCATCCCTGCTAGAATGGCAATGATGGCGATCACTACCAGCAGCTCGATCAATGTGAAAGCGCCTTGTTTTCTGAAAGATTGAAACGGCCCGGCCAATTTCAGGTGAGCTTCTTTATCTTGGATCATAGATGAGGGATAGATTAAAACTGAAATTAATCAAACTAATTCCATCGATTTAGTTTGAATTTCTCCAAGACTTGCATAGTGGTTGTGTCCCCGGTTCTTCCATCAAAATAACGTTAACAAAACAGTGTTAGAATGGAACACGATCCTATCTGCAGAGGGCTGTAGCGAGAGGTAAAGAGCAGTAGGTAAAATGATAACTATTAAGTCAAAGCTTTGA